>Ga0194055_10000012_pt1 | contig 114582 bp, 103 predicted proteins | sample SepL449m_MetaG_FD_155482 | JGI IMG/M metagenome (GOLD analysis project Ga0194055, IMG submission 155482) | Anoxic zone freshwater microbial communities from boreal shield lake in IISD Experimental Lakes Area, Ontario, Canada - Sep2016-L442-9m | ecosystem: Environmental > Aquatic > Freshwater... | reverse complement strand
GCTACCTGTCGTTCTTCACTCATGTAGATGGACCGATGAAGCTCATGGCTGGCCTGCTGAGGGAAGGGCGGTATGCAGACGAGATTCGTGGCGTGTTTGCTGGCGCGGGACGCAACGAGCCGTGTCCGTGCGGCAGCGGCAAAAAGGCCAAGGCCTGCCACGGACAGCGCTAGGCGAGTGGAACGTTGGCGCCGCCGGCCCTGAAGGATTCGATCAGGCGATCACGTAGCGGGCACTGAGAGCGGCCAGCGTCGCCTCGCAGCCCTCGGCGCAGTCGCGGATGATGTCGGCCACCGGCCGCCTCCCTTGGATCCGTCCGGCCACCTGGCCGGACAGCGCGATCCCGGATTCGAGGTCGCCACCGAAGTAGAGGTCCTGGACGTTTCCGAAGTCGGCCATGGCATTGCGCGCATTGTCGAACTGAAGGGCAGCGGTCCGTTCGGTGCGCAAGGCCCGCAGCCCCGGTGACGTGTGGCTGTTGAGGAATACGGTGTCCGTCTCGGCCGCGTCGTAAATGGCCTGCTTCCAGTTGTCGTGGACCGGCGATTCGGCAGAGGCGACCATGGCCGTGCCGAGCTGTACGCCCTCAGCTCCTAGGGCCAGGGCTGCAGCCATAGTGGGCCCGTCGAGGAATCCTCCAGCGGCGATGACTGGCAGGTCGAACTCCTGGGTCACCAGGGGGAGGAGCACCATGGAGGACACCGGCCGGGGGTTCTTGAACCCGCCGCCTTCGCCTCCCTCGACGATCAAGCCATCGACCCCGGCCTCCACTGCTTTGGCTGCAGCCTTGAGCGTGGGCACCACGTGGAAGACGGTGAGCCCAGCGTCCTTCAGTCGTGCGGTGTACTTGACAGGACTGCCGGCCGAAGTGGACACGAAGTTGACGCCTTGAGCGATGACGAAGTCGATGATCACCGTCGGATCAGCCACGAAGGCCTGAGCGATGTTCACTCCGAAGGGCTTGTCGGTCAGGTCCTTCATCTTGGCGATCTCATCGCGGACGTTGTCGAGTTCGCCCGATGAGGTCTCGATGATGCCCATGGCGCCAGCGTTGGAGACAGCCGAGGCCAGCGCCGATCGGGCGATCCAGCCCATGGGGGCCTGCACGATGGGGATGTCGACGCCGAGGAGTTCGGTGACTCGGTTGGTGAGCATCGGAGAATCTTGGCATGGTTGGATCAGGGGCACCCAGACCTATGCATCCGGGGCGATCGGCCTCATCCCATCACTCGCCGTCGCTGGCGTCGATGGTCGAAGCGTCGACGGTCTGGCCTGAGGTCTGGTCCGTGGCTGCACCGTCTCTGCTCCGCGTGGCCGCGCCGAGGATGAGACGGACAACGACAGCGATGACGGCCAGGTCGGCCAGCATCTGGAACATGACGAGGATCCGGGCCAGGTCCGTGCGGGCGGTGATGTCCCCGAAGCCGACCGTCGAGAACACGGTGACGGTGAAGTAGAGCGCGGTGGTCCGGTCCAGGGTGTGCCCGAACGTGGCCGGGTTCGAGGCCGACATCGTCAGGTAGGTCCAAGCGAAGAAGAGCAAGAAAAGGGGGATGACCACAGCCATGGCCACCCCGGCCCGCACCATGGGGTGCTTGGATCTGGTGATGGCCCGAATCTCGAGGGTCAGCACGACGATGAAGATGGCGAAGGCCACACCCAACCGGAGCATGGCTCCGATGTCGTAGAGGATCCCGTGACTACCGGGGTGGCGGACGTTCACCGGGACGAGGTAGTAGGCCAGGATCAGCACCCCGGTGCTGCAGGCGGCCCGGACCCCGTTGCCGATCAGTGTGCGTCGTTCGACCTCACCGATGCCGGCGATGGTGGAGGTGGCCATGGACTCAGACTGCCAGGCTGCGACGGCAGAGTGACGGACCCCTCGTCGACCACGACGAAGTCACGGTCGACGACCCTACGGTTGCAGGTCCACGGTCGAGACGTAGTCGGGGCTCAACCGAGGAGCGGGTCGGACAGGTAGGCGACCAGCTTGTCCCGGCGGCGGACGATGAGCTTGAGCGAGTACCGATGCCCAAGGACGAGGGCTCCGATGGAGACAGCGCAGGCCAGGGCGATGCCCTTGCCCAGGTCGTTGTCGGGCAGCTGCGCCGATAGTCCGGCCGCCGAGGTCAGCCCCCACACCAGGAGTGTCGGGACCAAGAACAGTCCGGTCAGGAGCGGAACCAGTCCGTAGGGCATCAGCACCAAGATGCTCCATCGCAGCAGCATCGGCTTCCAATCGCCGCGCTTGCTCCACCGGTAGCGGATCGGAACCGGATGGTACGGGTAGAGGATGCCCAACCAGGCCGAGATCGACAGCACGCCGAACGGAATGATGCCGATGCCGACGGCTGAGTAGACCTCGGCCAGCGGATCGTGAGCCCGCATTCCGCTGATGAAGGCGATGACCAGACAGAACGGAGCCACGATGCACCACAAAATGACGCTCTTGGCCATGATCATCCGACGAAGTACCACCGGCTGGTCGATGGCGGCCAGTACCCGAACGGCGTCCGGACCCAAGATATTGGTAGCTGGGACATCGGAGTACATCCAACTCGAGAGCACGAATGCGAAGGCCAGGCTCCCGTGGAGCGAAAACACTTGGTTGACCAGGGTGGTAGGCAGGAAGAACCACGCCGAGCTCATGATGGCTGCGTTGAGGGCCACGGTGATAAGAGTGTCGAAGGGTAGGTGGAAGACCCGTGCGGCCTCGGCCCGCAGCGCCTGGCGCATGTTCTCGGGAAGGAGCGGGTCCCCGGTCAAGGCTTGGAGCATCTCGGGGCTAGGGGGAGTCGATGCCATTTCCGCGACCCTACAAGGTCGGCACTGGGCCGAGGCTCTTTTGCCGTCGTGGCGACGGTTCGCAGCCGCGGCCAGCAGATGTTCCCCCACTCCGAGCTGGTGGTATCGGTAAGGTCGGAGCATGCCTCGGGTCGTGATCGCACCGGACAAGTTCCGAGGAACTGCCGATGCCAGCGCAGTGGCAGCCGCCATGGCCCGGGCTGCTGCCTCGCTTGGATGGGACGCCACCGTGCTTGCGATGTCCGATGGGGGCGAAGGCATGCTCGATACGTGCGTCGGAGTCTGCCCCGAGCAGATGACCACGGAGGTGGCGGGCCCTGACGGAACACCAGTGCTCGCCGAATGGCGGCTAGGGCCGGGCAGGGCGGTCGTGGAGATGGCCCGAGCATCGGGACTGAGCCTGGTCGGCGGTCCGACCGTGAACGACCCGATGTCGGCTTCGACACAGGGTACCGGCGAGCTCTTGGTGGCCGCGGCCCGTGCGGTTGGTCCTGGTGGAACTGTCGTGCTCGGCATGGGTGGCTCGGCCACCACTGATGGCGGGCGGGGCGCACTCGAAGCCGTGGCGCGGGCCGGGGGACTGGGGGGCGCGGCGCTGGTGGGGGCCTACGACGTCGATGTGGACTTTGTGGATGCGGCCCGGCTATTCGGGCCTCAGAAGGGGGCCACCCCTGAGCAGGTGACCCAGCTGAGCTTGCGCCTGGAGCATTTGGCCGCGTCCTGGATGGAGCAGTCCGGTATCGACGTCCGGGAAGTGCCGGGCTCGGGTGCCGCCGGAGGCATGGGCGGGGCGGTGGTGATCCTGGGCGGAAGTCTCCGGTCAGGCTACGAGATGGTGGCCGGACTGGTCGGCGCCGAGCAGGCGATGGGTGTTGCCGACCGGGTGGTAACGGGGGAGGGAGCGCTCGACGCCACTTCGTTCGCTGGCAAAGTGGTCGGCGGGGTGGTGCGTGATGCCCGAGTGGCCGGCCTCGATGTACTGGTGGTGGCCGGGAGGTCCACCCCAGAGGGGGCAGCAGCCGCGGAGGCGGCAGGGTGCGACGTGGTTTCCCTGGTCGACCGGTTCGGTGCCGATCGGGCCATGGGAGACACGCTGGCGTGCATCGAGGAGGCGACTGCCAGCTGGCTCGCCGGTCCAGGTCGCTGAGCAGGAGCGAAGACTTGGGTGTTGCGCATGCGGCTGACCAGGGATCTTTGGTGCGAGTGGCCATCTGTGGCGGCGGGGGCTCCCTATCGAAGCGCTAGGGGGTGCTGCTAGAGTTGGGGTAGCAACATGAAGTCCCCAGGCGGGGAAGCCGGTCGGAATCCGGCGCTGGTCCGCAACCGTAGGCAGCACATCCCACACCGAGCAGGTGTTGTGTTGCGAGTCGGGATACCGCCGTGGAGCTTGATGAGTCCCGCCCGTCGAGAACAGCGGCACGGACTCGGTCATCGGCGTGCGATCCGCACACCCGGTGCTCCGGGGTCGAGGCCCCGAGGTGAGAAGGTCCCATGTCCGTCATCCGTCACCGGTCACCGGTCGCCGTCGATGGCGATGAGTCGCGTGGCGAACCGGGCGGCGGTAGGCACGGAAGTACCAGTAATGGTCGACGACGACGCCGGTCCCTTTGGCGCCCCTTCGGACGCGGCGCACTCCTGGTGGCCGCTGGTACCGCGGCGCTCGCCTTGGCCGGGCCTTTCGCCCTCCGGCCGTTCACCGACGTGGCCGGGGCGGCCGGTCGGGTGACTGTGGCGTTCGTGATCGACTTCGGGGGGTCCATGACCAACCAGGTGGTGGGCTGTGTCTCGGTGCCAGCATCCAACTCGAAGTACGACGCGTTGGCTGCATTCGCGGCCCAGTCCCAACTGGCCCTACCTACCTATGCGTCCAGCGGCTTACTGTGCTCTATCAACACCATCCCGGCATCCGGGTGCGGGCAGGTGGTCGGAGGTGACTACATCTACTGGTCGTACTTCACCGGTGCCGACTCGGGTTGGACCTATGCGAGCACCGGAGCGTTCGGGACCGTGACCCCCGGTGATGTCGAAGGCTGGCGATTCCAGAATCCAGGCACCGGCCGTCCCAACGACCCGGCTCCTCGGACCACGTCGTCGTTCAGCGCGCTGTGCCCTTCGAGTGTGCCACCTCCGACCACGACCACGCCCACGACCACGAAGGTCAATCGGCCGCCAACACGGGTCGGAGGAAAGACCAGAGGTGCAGCCGGTGCAGCCGGTGCCGTCACCCGGCACGTACGAGTCCATCGCTCCGCCAAGGCCACGACGGCTTCGTCGGCCACTGGCAAGTCGGGTGGATCCACCACCACGACCAGGCCTGCGTCAACACCACCGACCTACCCAGCGGACCCTGAGTCCGGTTCGTCGGCCACGGAGATCAGTATCCCGGACAACCCGGTGGTCAGGCAGTCCGCCACCAATGCTCGGACGGTTGGTGGCATCGGGCCGGATCCGTTGATCGTGGGAGGCCTGATCGTGGCTGCCCTGGTGATCGCCGCCACCGGCCTGTGGCGGCGACGATCGCGCACACCGTGAGGCATCGCACACCGTGAGGCATCGCACACCGTGAGATCCGGGGTTCTGTGACCCGTACTTTGACCAGCGCTACTTCCGGCACCCCCGGGCGTCGAGGGCTCCATCCGGGGGCATGGTGGCTGTGGGCGGGCTGTCTGGCTGGGGCCGCTTCGAGGACGACCAATCCGATCCTCTTGCTCCTGATTGCTTCGGTCGCCATCTATGTGGTGGCGGCCCGTCGCACTTCGGCACCGTGGTCCCGGTCGATCGTGGTCTTCATCCGGCTCGGGGTAGTGGTGATCGTCCTGCGGGTGGCGTTGGTGGTCATCTTCGGGAACCGACTGCCCGGCCATGTGCTGTGCACGCTGCCCCACGTGCCGCTGCCTCGATGGGCCGCCGGTGTGAGCATCGGGGGCCCGGTGACCGCGGAGGCGCTGCTCACCGCAGTGATCCAGGGACTCCGGTTGGCGGTGGTGCTGATCTGCTTCGGTGCGGTCAACTCGTTGGCCAGTCCGTACCGGCTGCTCCGGTGCCTCCCGGCTGTGCTGTACGAAGCCGGGGTCGCCATCACTGTCTCCCTCGCCTTCGCTCCTGAACTGGTCATCGCCATCGGTGACGTCCGGGACGCACGACGGCTCCGCGGCCGTCCCATCCGAGGATTTGCCGGCCTGCGAGGCATGGCCGTCCCCGTCCTCGAGAGTGCGTTCGACCGTTCGTTGCAGCTGGCCTCCTCCATGGATTCGCGTGGCTATGGCCGACGGGTCACCGTGTCCCGGGGATCCCGGCGTTGGGCTGGGGCCGGGACTGCATTGGGCCTGCTCCTGGTGATAGGCGGTATCTACGGCGTGCTGGTGGCGGGCTCACTTCCCGGCGGCGGGATCCCGTTCGTGGCCGTGGGTGCGGTATTGGTGGGCGCCGGACTGGCCGCTGGGGGTCGGCGTACTGAGCGAACCCGGTACCGCCCGGACCCATGGCGCGCCCCTGAGTGGTTGGTGTCGGCATCCGGCGTCGTGGTGGTCGGATCCATGGTGGCCGCCGGGCTGTTCGGCGCCGTGGGTATCGAGTTCGCCATCTACCCGTTGGGGATGCCCACCCTTCCGGCATTGGCCACCGTGGGCATCCTGGTCGGCTTGCTGCCGGCCTGGGTGGCCCCGGTGGAGCAGCGGTCGCCACGAGCGGGCCAGATCGAACCGGTGCGCGTGCCTCGGGACGCGGCCACTGATGGGTCTGACGGTCGGGGCTCGCCACCTTCCGCGTCCAAAGCCCCCGGGGGGCGAGTCGCATGATCCGGTTCACCGATGTCTCGTTTGCCTACGACGGTGCCGCTCGGCCCACTCTCGAACACGTCGACCTGGCCGTGGGTGAGGGCGAACTCTGCGTGGTCGTGGGTCCGACCGGTTCGGGCAAGACAACGCTACTGCGTGCGGTCAACGGACTCGTGCCCCACTTCACCGGGGGGAGGCTGTCGGGGGAAGTCAGCGTGGACGGCCGCTCCACCCGTGACTACCCACCTCGCGAGTTGGCTGATGTGGTTGGCATGGTGGGCCAGAACCCGGCAGCCAGCTTCGTGACCGACGTGGTCGAGGACGAGCTGGCCTACACGATGGAGAACCTCGGCCTCGACCCAGCCATCATGCGGCGCAGGGTCGAGGACACCCTTGACCTGCTCGGACTGCACGAACTGCGCGACCGACCCCTCGGCACCCTGTCCGGTGGCCAGCAGCAGCGGGTAGCCATCGGGGCGGTGCTCACCGCCTCGCCCCGCGTCCTGGTGCTGGACGAGCCGACTTCGGCACTCGATCCTGCCGCGGCCGAAGAGGTACTGGCTTCGCTGACCCGCTTGGTGCACGACCTGGGGCTCACCGTCCTGCTGGCCGAGCATCGGCTCGAGCGCGTCCTGCCCTTTGCCGACTCGGTGGTGCTGGTACCCGGCCTCGGCTCTGCATTGGTGGTCGGCCCGGCCGCCGAAGTGATGACCGTGTCACCGGTGGCGCCACCGCTGGTCGATCTCGGCCGCCTGGCCGGCTGGGACCCACTGCCCTTGACTGTCCGGGACGCACGCCGTCAGGCTGGTCCGCTCCGACTCCGCCTGGAAGGGGCCCAGCCTCAGGCCGCGCCGAGAGTGGCGATCGGCCGACGGCTGGCCTCGCTGGCCAAGGTATCGGTCCGCTATGGCGAAGTGGTGGCCCTCGACTGCGTCGACCTCGAACTGCATGCCGGGGAGATCGTGGCGATCATGGGACGCAACGGCTCGGGTAAGTCGACCCTGCTGTCCCAGTTGGCCGGGGTCCGGCCGTCCCACTCCGGCATCGTGGAGGTGGGAGGGAGCGACCCGGTGTCGCTCAAGCCCAAGGACCTGGTGGCTCGGGTCGGCCTGGTTCCCCAAGATGCCGGCGTGCTCCTCTACGGCGAGTCGGTGGGCGAGGAGTGCATCAGCGCCGACCACGATGCTGGACTGGCCCCGGGCACGACGGCCGCCGTGCTGGAGCGGATCCTGCCCGGGCTGCCCGCAGACCGCCACCCCCGGGACCTGTCAGAGGGGCAGCGGCTGGCCCTGGCCCTGGCCATCGTGCTGGCCCCAGCACCGCCGCTGCTACTGCTGGACGAGCCGACCCGGGGGCTCGACTACCCCGGAAAGGCCCGACTGGTCCGCATCTTGGCCGAGTTGGCCGCCGACGGGCACGGAGTGGTCATGGCTACCCACGACGTCGAGTTGGTGGCCCAGGTGGCCACTCGAGCCGTGGTCCTGGCCGAAGGGACGGTGGTGGGGGACGGCGTGGCCCGTGACGTGGTCTGTCACTCCCCGGTGTTCGCCCCTCAGGTGGCCAAGGTCTTGGCCCCCGATCTGTGGCTCACGGTCACCGAGGTCCGTGCCGCTCTGGACGAGGAGCCCGTCGGTGGCTGAAGCGCACAGAGCCACTGCTGCCATCCGCCTCCGACCGAGAGCGTCGGTGCTCTTGGCCGTCACCTCGGCGGTGGGCATCGTGGCCTTCTGCTGGCCGTTCCTCCTGCACGGTACGTCGTCTGCCTCTCTCGCCCACTCTTCGGATGCACCGTGGATATTTCTGGCCGTGATGCCCTTGTTGCTGGCGGTGATCTTGAGCGAGGTATCCGAAGGATCGCTCGATGCCAAGGCCATCGCACTGCTGGGCATCCTGGCCGCCTGCGGGGCGGCCCTGCGAGTGCCAAGTCCCGGGGTCGCCGGATTCGAACCGGTCTTCTTCTTGTTGATCCCAGCCGGCCGGGTGCTGGGCCGGGGGTTCGGATTTGTGCTGGGGGCCCTGACCATCGCCGTCTCGGCCCTCATCACCGGAGGAGTAGGCCCGTGGCTGCCCTTCCAGATGTTCGGAGCGGCCTGGATCGGTTTTGGGGCTGGGTGCCTGCCGCCAGCCCGTGGAAAGTCCGAGATCGGCGTGCTGGCTGCCTACGCCGCTGTGGCCGGGATTCTGTATGGATCGTTGCTCAACCTGTGGTTCTGGCCGTTCGGGGCCGGATCAGGTGGACCGTTCTCCTTCGTCCCTGGAGCCGGGCTGGCTCAGAACCTACACAGCTTCTTCTTCTTCGATCTCACCACCTCCCTGGGCTTCGACATCCCTCGGGCGATCACCAACGCCGTCATGGTGCTGGTACTCGGTCGGCCGGTCCTGGGTGCCCTGAGGCGGGCCAGCCGCCGGGCTGCCTTCGATGTGCCGGTGGTGCTCGAGGGGCCCTTGGGTGACCACCCGGTGGAGGCGGCTGCACCCTGACTGGTTACCGACTCCCTGGCCTGGAGGGCGGGAGCGGCGCAGTCGATGGGTCTCTGGCTCTAAGATCCGGTCCTCGCTGGCGACACAGACGCTGGCGTGCAAATTCGGTGAAGGAGGTGGCGGCTGTGCCGCTCACGTACGACGAGGCACTGGACCAGGTCACTGGCTCCGGCCAGCTGTTCGAAACAGTCGAGACCATGGTGGCGGGGAACCCGGTACGGGTCTTCTCCAACGCCCCGGCCAACCTGGGTCAGCTCATCGCTGGTGCACGAGCCGACGATGCCGAGTTCTTGGTCTACGAGGACGAGCGGTGGAGTTTCGCCGAGACGATGCGCAACGCGGACGCCCTGGCCTACGCGCTGGTGCACACCTACGGGATCAGCAAGGGAGACCGGGTCGGCATCGCCATGCGCAATCTGCCCGAGTGGGTCGTCTCGTTCGCGGCCATCGTGTCGATTGGAGCCGTGTCGGTATCGCTCAATGCATGGTGGACCGAGACCGAACTCGACTACGCCATCGAGGACTCGGGACTGGCCCTGCTCATCGCCGATCCCGAACGCATCGAACGGGCCCACGCACCGGCCCACTCCCGGGGTGTCCCGATGATCATGGTGCGGGGCGACCGGCTCGAGCCCAACCCCACTGGGGTGCAGCGCTACGACGAGGTGGTCAACCTGGGTGATGCCATGCCGGACGTCGAGGTGGGCCCGGACGACGATGCCACCATCCTCTACACCTCGGGGACCACCGGGTTCCCCAAGGGGGCGGTGTCCACTCATCGCAACGTGGTGAACGGCCTGATGGCCTTCTGGTGCAACACGACCATCCAGACCGCACGCAAGGGCGAGGACCTGTTGAGCAGCAGTGGCGGTTTTGCCCCGTGCTTCATCCTCATCGTGCCGCTCTTCCATGTGACCGGGTGCGTGCCGGTGATGCTGTCGTGCTTTGGTATGAAGTTCAAGTTGGTGATGATGCACCGCTGGGACCCTGATACTGCCCTGCGCCTGATCGAGGCCGAGCGGGTCACCGCCTTCGTGGGAGTGCCTACGCAGAGCTGGGACATGTTGGAGAGCCCGTCGTTTGCCAAGTACGACACCTCGTCGCTGGCCACTATCGGCGGCGGCGGAGCCCCTGCTCCAGCCAAGCTGGTCGACCGGGTGGAGAAAGGGTTCACCAAGGGCCGTCCCAACATCGGCTACGGCATGACCGAGACCAACGCCTTCGGACCCGGTAACGCCGGTGACGACTACGTGACCCATCCGACCTCCACCGGCCGGGCCCGCACCTCGATCCTGGACATCGAGATCCGGGACGAGAGCGGCACTGCTGTGCCGACCGGCACCCGTGGAGAGATCTGGATGCGTGGGCCCAACATCATCCGGTGCTACTGGAACAAGCCAGAGGAGACGGCGGAGACGATCGTGGATGGATGGCTGGCCTCGGGCGACCTTGGCCGTATCGACGAAGAGGGATTCCTCTACATCGAGGACCGGGCCAAGGACATGGTGCTGCGGGCGGGTGAGAACGTCTACTGCGCCGAGGTGGAGAGCGCCATTTACGAGCACGGTGATGTCTATGAGGCCGCCGTGTTCGGCGTGCCCCACGAGCGGCTGGGTGAAGAGGTGGGCTGTGTCATCCTTCGCCAGCCCGGTGCCGACCTGGATGCCGACGGATTGAAGGACTTCTTGTCGGAGTCGCTGGCCCCGTTCAAGGTGCCGAGCCGGATCGCCTTCGCTGATGAACAACTGCCTCGCAACGCCTCGGGCAAGATCTTGAAGCGCACTCTGCGCGATATCTACTTCGCCGAGGACGCCTGAGCGGTAGTACTTACGTTTCCCGGCGACGCTCCGGTAGTGGCACGCGCATCAGATCTTCGGCTGCCACCACATCGTCGAACACGGCACGCGCCTCGTCGAGCAGTACCCGGACGTCCGGGTAGCGCTGAGAGAAATGGGTGATCACCAATCGCCGAGCCCCGGCATCGCGGGCGATCCGGGCTGCATCGGCGGCCGTCAGATGGCGGTACTGGCGAGCCAGTGAGGCATCGGCCGAGGCGAAGGTCGCCTCGCACACCACCAGGTCGACCCCGGCGGCCAGCCGCACCGCTGCGTCGCACACCCCGGTGTCCATGATGAACGCCATCGACTGTCCATGGCGCACTACGGCCACCTCGTCGAGTTCGGTGCGGACTCCGTCACGGACCAGCGAGCCGTCACGGAGTAGTCGGCCGACGTCGGGGCCTTCGATGCCTCGAGCGGCCAGGTGTTCGGGCACCATGCGGTGGCCGTCGGGCTCTACCAGGCGCCAGCCGAAGGCCTCAGGCCAATGGTCGAGGCGAGCTGCGTCGATGGTGAAAGCCGGACCAGAAGATGCTGGGCCAGAGGCTGGCGTGTGCGTAGTTGCCAGGCCATCGGCAGACACGGGCACAGGGCGAACCTCGAGGTGATCCTCGTAGAACGAGGCATGACGGAGCCGATCGAAGTACTCCTGCCCGCTGGCCGGGTACAACACCTCGACGGGACGCGCCACTCCGTCGAGCGACAGTCGCTGGAGTATTCCGGGCAGACCCAGGCAGTGGTCACCGTGGAAGTGGGTGATGCAGATGTGGCCGATGGAGGTGGGGGAGACCCCAGCCAGGATCATCTGACGTTGTGTCCCTTCACCGGGGTCGAACAGGATAGATGTGCCGTCCCACCGCAAGAGGTAGCCGTTGTGGTTGCGGTGGCGGGTGGGTGCCTGGCTGGCTGAACCCAGGATCACCAACTCACGCGAGCTCATGGACCAGTTCTACCCGACCCGGTCACACTTGGCGGTTCGCCTTCGTCCCGTGGATGCCGGAATCATCGGTGCCTCCGGTTCGACCGTGGCAGTGTGGGCTGGTGCAGCGTTCTGTCCTCGTCCGTCCCCGGTCGACTCGGGTATCGGTGGGGGAAGTCACGACGGCGTGCCGGTGGCCCGGGTGCACGAGCTAGGCGATGTTGGGAGGACCAGCCGCCTCAGCTAAGGCCTTGATGCCGGCGATCGTGGCCTCCATGTTCCGTTGCCACTGACGAAGGCGCCCGCCCACGATCTTCTCTTCGTTGTCGGGGTCCCGCTCGATGGCTGAAGTCACCCCTGACGGACCCGGTCCCATCCGCGCCCGCTGACGGAGCAGAGTGCCCGTCCCGTCGGGGGTCAACGTGAACTGCCAGACCGCCACTGGTGCGTCGAGGTCACCTACGGTCCAGGCGAAGGTGGCCTGCGACTCCCACTCGGTCACCGTGCAGGTGACCTCCCACTCGCCGATGCCTGGGTTGCGGTTGCGCCCGCGGAACTGCGAGCCGATACTCGGTTCGACGTCGGGGTCCACCCATGTGGCCCCTTGGAACTCGTCGGAAAAGCGGGCCGGAATATCGATGTCGGTCACCAGCGCCCATACGACGTCGGGGGCAGCATCGATGGTGATCTCGGACTCAGCCGTGGGGGAATCAGCAAAGCGCATTGTCGGTCTCCTCAGGCGATGGACTCTGGCCGAGGTCACGGGCAACCGAACCCAGGTCTGACTACAGATTGCCATCCGATTGCGTACCGCTGCCACCTCGGTGGCGATCTTGGGTCGTTGACCGGCGGCCTTGGGGGACGCACACTGTGAGCGTGGCCCGACGGGCCGGTCAGGAGTTGTCGTGGGACAGTGGCCCAAAGCAGAGATCGAGTCAGCGTTCGTCGAATACCAGCAGCGTGCGGCCGAGGCCGGCACCTCAGGTAACTGGCGGCCGTGGGCTGACCTGTTCACCGAAGATGCCGACTACATCGAGCACCTGTACGGGACGATGCACGGGCGTGAGGTCATCTACGAGTGGATCCAGAAGACCATGTCTACCTATCCGGGCAGCGACATGCCGTACTTTCCCATCGAGTGGTACCTCATCGACGAAGACAAGGGGTGGGTGGTGTGCCAGGTCTGGAACCGGATGCGGGACCCAGGGGATGGCTCCATCCATCAGGAGTACAACATCACCATCTTGCAGTACGCCGGCGGCGGGCTGTGGTCGTCCGAGGAGGACGCCTACAACCCCATGCGCTTCGGCACCATGCTGTCCGCCTGGGAGGCGGCCCGGGATGCAGCCGCTGGGGGCTGAGCAGCCCCACCGGCCGGGGTCGTCCGCACTAGCGACGGCGTGGTGGAGAGACGAAGGTAAGGTCATGGGCCCGTCGATTGCACTGGTGTGCGACCAGTTCCTCGTGGCGTGCAAGACACTCCGTCATGACCCAGGCGGTCACCTGGTGAGCGAAGAGGGACAGTCACCTGGTGAGCGAAGAGGGACAGTCACCTGGTGAGCGAAGTCGGGTGCCCCTCGGGACTCAGGCGCCCAGCACCTCGTCGGCGAACCGGGCTGTCGAGGCCCACGCCGCCACAGCCTCGGGAACCTCCATGTTGATCAAGCCCTGGACACCGTGGATCCCGCCAACGACCACGTCGAGCCGGACATCGCTGTCAGCATTACGTGCCGCCACGGCGAGCGCTTCTGCATCGAGTCGGCATACATCCACCTCGCCGACCTGCAGCAGCAGCGGAGGCATCCCGGACAGCTGGCCACGTGCGGGCGAGGCCCGGTGGTCATGGAGGTCACTGTCGGGGCCCAAGTAGTCGCGGGCTCGGGAGCGAAGGAATCCTTCAGTGATGAACGGGTCGGGACCGGTCGGGCCGTCGGGCCCATAGCCCTGGGTGTCAAGGTCCACCCAGCCCGACAGGGAGATGATTCCAGCCGGAGCGGAGCCCCCCGTATGACATGCGACCTGGGCGGTGGCTAGGGCCAGCCCTCCTCCGCACGAGTCGCCCACGAAGATCGTGCGCATCGGGTCGAGCCCGTCCTCGAGCAGGCCCAGGTAACCAGCGACGCAGTCTTCGATAGCGGCCGGGAACCGATGTTCGGGGGCGAGTCGGTAGTCGATGGTCACGACGGAGACGCGGAGTTGGTCGGCGATGTACTCGGCGTAGAACAGATAGGCGTCGAGATCGCACGATACGAAGGCGCCACCATGGAAGAAGACGGCCGTCCCCCGATCCGGACGAGAGGCTGGCGTGGACAGCCATCCGCATCGCACTCCGCCGGCAGAACCGATCCGTACCGTGGTGCCGGCCTGCAGGGGATGGCCATGGAGTGGCGCCATCTGGGCTCGCACAGTGGCGGCGTCGTCGTCGGGACCGGCAAAGTTAGTCGGCATGCCGTCGATGACGGCGGCCAGCAGCGGGCTGGTCACCGGGCGGGCTTGCGCTCCCGGTAGACCACGACCGGACAGTTCGCATGGGTCACACAGTGCTGGCTGACCGATCCGAGCACCACACCGGTGAAGCTCCGGTGGCCCCGACTGGCCACGACCAGGAGCCCACCGTGACGCGAGGCTTCGACCAGGACGTCGCCGGGGTGGCCTTCGATGGTGTGGGTGCGGACGTCGAGTTCGGGGTAGTCGGCGTGTAGCAGGGTGACCACTGGGTCGAGGATCGCTTGGGCATCGGCGGACGGGTCGTAGCCGTCGGGAAGTGGAATGGGGTTGCCCCACGAACTGGGGTACTCCCACGAAGTGACCAGATCGAGCCGGGCCCCGGTGCGCTTCGCCTGGTCGGCCGCCCACCGAACGGCACCCAAAGATGCCTCGGAGCCGTCGAATCCGACGATGACCGCATCGGCCTTGGGTCCTTGGGTGTCGGTCATCGACCTGCTCCTCTACATAGTCAGTGTGGCTGTTGTGGGCTGACGGCAATCGTGCTGCGCTACCGCGGCCGGAAACCGGTGACTGGAGCGTAGCGGTAGAGGCGGTTGCTGCCGATGGGCGTCGTGATCAGGCGTCGTTGTCGAGCGCAGCAACTCGCCGGACGCCAGCAGCGTCGACCTGTGCCACCCCTGGCCCGCCGGTCGTCGCACTCTCCCCACCGGCATCGATCCCGACCAATCGGCCGAGTGTGGCCGCCACTGACGACTGCACGGCTGCGAGGTCGTATCCGCCCTCGAGGACGACGATCAGACGCCAAGGCTCGGGGGCATACCCAGCCACGACCCCGGTAAGGGCGGCGAAGTCCCCAGCCGACAGGGCCAGTCCGCCCAGCGGGTCGGCTCGGTGGGCATCGAATCCGGCCGAAACCAGCACCCAAGTGGGGGAGAAGGTATCGACGACCGGAGTGACAATGGAGTCGAAGGCGTGCCGGAGGACATCCCCGGTAGAACCAGCCGGGAGTGGGACGTTGATGGTCGTACCTCGACCGGCGGGTCCGCCCACTTCATCGGCCCGGCCGGTACCCGGATACTCCGGCCACTGGTGAGTGGAGACGTAGAGCACGTCAGGGTCGTCCCAGAACAGGTCCTGGGTACCGTTGCCATGGTGGACGTCCCAATCGACGATGAGGACCCGCTCACCGGCGGCGACCAGGGCGGCGGCGGCGACGGCAACGTTGTTGAGGAGGCAGAACCCCATGGCCCGATCAGCCAGGGCGTGGTGTCCCGGCGGCCGGGCCGGTACGAAGGCGGGTCTGCGGTTGGTGGAGGCCGCATCGATCGCCACCAGGCTTGCGCCAGCCGCCATGCGGGCGTCGTGCCAGCTGCTCGGCCTGGCATAGGTATCCGGATCGAGCGGGCCGCCACCGGTGGTGCAGTGCTGCTCGAGCCACTCCAGATAGGCCGGAGAGTGGACCCGGGCCAGGTCGTCGAGCGGGGCCGGTATGGCCGGTACGACCAACAGGTCGGATCCCAGGTGGAGGTCGTCGACACCCCGCATGGCTGCAGCCACCCGGGCCGGCTGCTCCACGTGGCCGGGACTCTCGTGGTCGGTGGCGTGGAGTGGCTCGACGACGATCAGCACGGGATCGATGCCCGTTGGTGACGTTGCGTAACGGTTCGTGACTGTGGGCTCACGGCGTCGGGTTCTGGACCGAGAACCAGTCCCGGGCCTCGAGGTAGGGAGCGAAGGCGGTCACGATGGCGTCAATGTCGGCGGGTCCCTTCGGGCGCTGGATCTCGTAGACCCGGGGGAACTCGAGCCAGCCGCAGGTCAGGTCCCACAGTCGGACGGCGGCATCGCCGGCCGGCGGCTCCACCAGCACTGGACCGAAGAGCATCTGGTCGTCATCGAAGAAGAGCGTGGGCACGCCGAAGCCGCCCTTGGCCACCACCCGCTGGTGCTCGGCCAGAACTTCGTCGCCGGTGGTCGGGTCGTCGATGGCGTTGCGGACCAGTCCGGGGTCCAGACCCATCTCGGACAGGATCTCTTCGGCCACCTCGGGACGGTGCGGCTTGCGGCCGTCGAGGTGCAGGGCTCGCCCAGCTTCGGCGTACCAGCGGTCCAGCAGGTCCATGTCGGTGCGTCGCAGCAGCGCGCCGATCCGCATCATCGACCATCCATACGACCACTCGCGCTCCCACGGGTGCTTGCCGCCCTCGGTGCGATTGACCTCTTCGAGGCTGAAGAACTTCCACTGGATGTCGAGTCCAGTTTCTGCTCGCACGTTCCGGATCCACAACGACGTCTGGTAGGCGTACGGGCACATGATGTCGAAGTGGAAGTCGACCGTGATGGGTCGATCGGGCCGACCTTTAGTCATGGTGCGACTCCTCGTCCGAGCCCGGGACACGCCCCGGGCGATGATGGGAACCGTACACTCGCCGCGTCCTGTGCGGCTGGTGCGATCGCACTAAAAGTGACCGAGGACCGGGTGCGAAACATAGGGCTCCTCGAGGCGCTCGATCTCTGTGGCGTCCAGCGTCAGAGCCTCGGCGGCCAGAGCATCAGCTAGGTGGCCAGGCTTGGTGGCGCCCACGATGGGAGCGGTAACCCCCTTTTTGTGCAGCAGCCAGGCCAGAGCGACCTGAGCGGCCGGCACACCCCGTTCGCCAGCTACCTCGGCCACCCGCTCGACCACATCGAAGTCGGTGGGCTGGCTGTACAGGTAGTCGGTGAAGTCATCAGTGCCAGAGCGCGTGGTGTGCTTCTCCCCTGAGCGGTTGCGGTTGCCGGCGAGGACACCTCGGGCCAGGGGACTCCAGGGGATGACACCCACACCCTGATCGATGCACTGGGGGATCATCTCGCGCTCTTCTTCGCGATAGATGAGGTTGTAGTGGTTCTGCATGGAGACGAAGCGGGTCCATCCGTGGGCGTCCGCTACGGCCTGGGCCTTGGCGAACTGCCAGGCGAACATGCTGGACGCACCGATGTAGCGGGCCTTGCCGGACCGGACGACGTCGTGGAGCGCCTCCATGGTCTCCTCGATCGGCGTACGGTTGTCCCAGCGGTGGATCTGATAGAGGTCGACGTACTCCATGCCGAGGCGGTCCAACGAGGCGTCGATGCCGGCCAGGATGTGCTTGGCCGACAGGCCCCAGCCGTTCTCCCCCGGCGTCATAGGCATGTAGACCTTGGTGGCCACCACCATCTCGTCCCGGCTGAGGTATTTGGGCAGCAGGCGACCGGTGGCTACCTCGCTGGCCCCAGCCGAGTAGGTGTCGGCGGTATCGAAGAAGTTGATGCCTCCTTCTACGGCGGCCCGCACGATGGGATCTGCGCCGTCCTCATCGAGTACCCACGGCCGGTCGGATCCGTTGCCGAAGCTCATCATGCCGAGGCAGACCCTTGAGACGCGCAGTCCGGTGCGGCCGAGGTTGGTGTACTCCATGGGGGGCCTCCAGTGGTCGAGGGGTGTAGGGATCAAAGGGGCGAGTCGAGTTCGACGTGCTGCACTGAGCCTAGACAGGTCACGAGGTGCCGCAAGGGCTACTGGCAGCGAGTGGGCGATGCCCAGTGATGATGTCCGGCGCTAGCCTCGGTCGGGTGATCGATGACGACATGCTGGCCGAGGCCGTGTACGACACCGGGATCCGACGACTGCAGCACGCCTACGCCGATGTGGTGAACCGCCGGGCCTGGAGCGAACTCGAGACCTTGTTCCTGCCCGATGCCGAGGTGGTGATCGATCGGCGAGCCGGTGAGCCGCTCCAACTGGTCGGCGGGGCCGAGGTCGGCTCCTTTATCGGCTCGGCCATCGCACACTTCTCCTTCTTCGAGTTCGTCATCCTCAACGCTCATATCGCCTTTCCTGAGGGTGTGGCGGCCAAGAGCGCGGTGTGCCGACTGTTCATGTGCGAACTCCGCCAGGACGCTGCCACCGGGGCGTTCACCACAGCATTCGGGCTCTATCACGACCGCTACTCCCTGGACGGCACCCGATGGCGGTTCGCCGAGCGTCGGTACCACTCACTGGCCCGCCACGGCGGGGTGCTCGACGTGTTCCCCCTTCCCGACGCCCCGGGCATCGACGTCCCCGGCGTCGGCTCCTGAGGGGCCAGATCCTCAGTGGCGACCCAGGACCAACCCCGCATCAGCCACCAGCCCCCTGAGGCGTGGGAGCATCACCCCATGCCGCTCCTCGTTGTTCGTCACGCCCGCGCCGGTCGGCGCAGTGCGTATAAGGGAGACGACCGTGAGCGCCCGCTTTCCTCTCGGGGGCAAGTCCAAGCCGATGCACTGGTTCTTCTGCTGGCCGCCTTCCGACCTCGGCGGATCCTTTCCAGCCCGGCTGTCCGATGTTTCGAGACGGTCCGGCCCCTGTCGGAAGCCCTCGGTGTGCCCATCGAATCGGTGAGTGAGCTCGACGAGGGCAATGGTCCGGCCGCCCTGCGGCTGATGGAGCGCATGGCGGGGGAGCCAGCCGTCCTCACCACCCATGGGGACGTGGCAGAAGCACTGCTCGAGGTGCTGGCCAGCGACCGCTCGGCCGAGGAGCGCTACAAGCTCCGGCTGTTGAAGGGCGAGGTCTGGGTGGTCCGGTCCAACGGGACGAACCTGGAGATCGTCGATCACATCCACCAGGAGCCGCGCCGTTGAGCTGGCCTGTCGGCGTGGGACGCTCCCTCAGTCGGTCCACCAGTGGACGACCGCTACGCTGACCGGCCCATGAGCACCCCTCTGCCATTCGAGCCGGGCTCGTTCCGCTCCTTGCGAGTGATGGGACGCCACTACGACGCCGCCGAGCGGACGATCACCCTCCAGTACGCCCTTGACGAACAGGTGGAGTTCACCGAGCGGATCACTTTCGAATCACTACCTGATGGCATGCCTGCACCGTCGGGACCGGGCTTCGAACGAGCGCTGCTGCACCTCCAAATTGCCGCTGGCACCAGCTACTACAAGACGGCAGCGCCAGACCTGGTGATCGTGGAGGATGCGATGCTGTCTGCTGGCGAACTGGAGTTCCACCGCCATCTGTACGACGAGGGCCTGCGAGAGTTCGCTGTGACCAATGGGATGGTGGTGCCCCGGCCGGTCGTGGTCACCGCCGACGGAGTCGACCTAGCGGGGGCAGTGGGGCCGCCGACTCCGACGCCACCGAGCGGAAACCTCCCCTCCGGACTGGTGGTCCCCATCGGCGGGGGCAAGGACTCAATGGTGCTCATCGAGTCCGTCCGCCACCTCGGTCCCCGACTGTTCGCCGTCAACCCGCACCCGCTAGTGATCGACCTGGCTGCTCAGGCTGGGCTGGACCTAATCGTGGTGCGCCGCCGACTCGACCCTGGGCTTGCCGCTCTGCACGAAGCAGGGGCACTGAACGGGCACGTGCCCATTACGGCCATCGTGTCGCTCATCGCTGTGGTCGGTGGCTTCGTTTACGGGTACGACACCATCGCCATGGCCGTCGAACGCTCGGCCAGCGAGGAGACCATCTCGGTAGGTGGGGTGCCGGTCAACCATCAGTACTCCAAGAGCCGGGACCTGGAGCTCCTGCTGGCCGACCTGACACGGTCCACGGTGTCGGCCGACCTCACCTACGGCTCGGGCCTGCGGCCCTACTCCGAGCTCGCCATCTCGAGGGCGTTCGCTCGATTGACGAAGTACCACGGCACCTTTTGCAGCTGTAACACCGCCTTCCGTCAAGATGCGGGCCCCGGCGATCGGTGGTGCGGCAACTGTCCCAAGTGCCGATTCGTGGCATTGATGCTCGCCCCCTTCCTGGGCCGAGATGCCCTCACTGCCATCCTCGGCCGTGACCTGTTCGCCGACCGTGACCAGATACCGGGGTTCGCCGCCTTGATGAGCGACGAGGACAAGCCGTTCGAGTGCGTGGGGGAGCGACGCGAATCGGCGGCCGCTCTGCGGATGCTGTCGGGCATGGAGCAGTGGCGCGACGCAGCCGTCGTCGTCGCACTGTCGGCCACCGCCGCCTCGTTGGTCACCGACGAGGACGTGGCTGATCTCCTGACTCCGCAGATCGATCTGGCCTATGGCGATGCCGCTGTGGCCAGCGCGGTCGATGTTCTGCTGTCGGGGGTGCGGTGACTCTCGACGAGGTGCTCGGCCTGCGGGTGGCGGTGTGGGGACTGGGGGCCGAAGGGGCGGCGTTCGTGGCGCTGGCGGAGGCACGAGGGATCGAGCCGATACTGATCGACGACCATTCCGACCGCGCTGTGTCCTGGCTGGGGGCATTCGATAGCCCGAATCGGCCGGTGCTGCTGCCCGGTGAGGTCCCGTGGTCGGAAGTCGACGTGGTGGTCAGGGCACCCGGGGTCAGTCGGTACCGGCCAGAGTTCGCCACAGCCGAAGAGGCCGGTGTGACGGTGACAACAGCCATGGCCCTGTGGCTCGAGGACTACGCAGATGCACAAGTGGTGGCCGTCACTGGGACCAAGGGGAAGAGCACCACAGCGGCCCTGATGGCCGCTGTGCTGGAAGGTGACGGGCACACGGTCGAGCTGATCGGCAATATCGGAGTGCCGGTGATCGCTACTTACGGACGTCCTCGCGCCGATGCCTACGTGGTGGAGGTGTCGTCGTATCAGGCCGCCGATGTAACCCGCTCTCCTGGGGTGGTGGTCCTGACCAGCCTGGCCCCGGACCACCTGGACTGGCACGGCGGGGTCGAGCCCTACTACCGGGACAAGCTCCGGTTGATCGAGGCCGGACCGCCGGGCCTGCTGGCTGTCAGTACTGGAAACCCCGAAGCCGTGCAACGAACCGCCAGCCACCCGCATCGCACCCTGTACGGGCCGCAAGGCCGGGTCCGGGTCGGCAGCGACGGCTGGATCGAGGTCGACGGCGTCCGGTTGGTCGATACCAGCCTGTTGCGGGTTCCGGGTCGGCACAACGTGTGGAACCTGTGCGGGGCAGTGGTCGGTGCGCTGCTGCTTACCGGGGTCACCCCGTCGGCCGAAGCGGTGGCTACGGCCATGGCCGGCTTCGGTGGGCTCGAGTCGCGGTGTAGGCCTATCGGCGAGAGCGACGGCCGTACCTACGTCGACGATGCGCTGGCGTCCAACCCGTTCGCCACCGTGGCCTCCATCGAGACCTTTGCTGGTCGGCCGCTGACGGTCATCGTGGGCGGAGCGGACCGGGGCGTCGACCCTGCTGGGTTGGTCGAGGCACTGGGCTCCCGTCGGCCCATGCCGTCAGTGGTGGTGCTGCCCCCGGGGCCGGACCGTTTGGTCGCCCTGTTGGTCGATGCTGGTTTGCGGGTGGGCGGGGGAGACGGCTCCGGTGACGGTGAGGCCACTGGAGACAGTGGCGGATCGGTCCAGGTGGCCACTGATCTGGCTGGGGCCGTGGCAATGGCAGCCGACATGACCCCTGAGGGCGGGGTGGTGCTGTTCTCCCCTGGGGCGCCCACTCCAGAGGGGGGTGGGGGCTACCGAGAGCGGAGCCGCCAGTTCGCGCAAGCGGCTGGCCTGTCGCCGAGCGAAACCTAGAAGCCGGCTACTGCCTCGAGGCTGGTGATCGGCATATCTCACGTCGCCAATTGCGCGTTCGCGGCGGCCAGGTTGACAGTGCAGCGCCACCAGACAACGGTAGGAGCGAACAGGGGGAGTACGTGTTGACCGAGATCGCCATCATCACCGACCGGGTAGCGGTCGTAGACGCCCTTATCGACCGGGACCGCGGGACGTTCCTGATCGCTCCATCGGACCTGTCCGAAGTGCTCGGGTGGGAACTCAAGCCGAGCGGCCTGTGTCGAGACGACACCTGCGTACTAGTCCCCAACATGGATGCCATCAGGGTCGGTGACCGTCTCGATGTGGTGGCTGTAGCCGCCGCCGTCGGTCAGCCTTCGGTGGTCGACCTCGATGCCGGCATTGTGGCCGTGGCCCTATCGGCCGAGCTTCGCCGCCGAGCACTAGACGATCTCGACGCCCCGGCGTTCACCCTTCCCGATCTCGACGATGTGCCTCACTCTCTGTCGGAGTGGGCCGGGAAGAAGAAGCTGCTGGTCACGTTTTCGAGTTGGTGCGGCTGCCGCTACGACCTGCCCGGTTGGCAGGCCCTCCACGATGAGCTTGGCCTCGAGGGGTTCACGGTGATCGCGGTGGCCATCGATCACAGCCCCGATGACGTGCGTCCCTTCACCGAGGGGATCACCATGCCCGTGCTCTATGACCCACACCACCTGCTGACCGAGTTGTACGCCATCTCCAACGTGCCGACCGTGGTGTGGATCGACGAAGAGGATCGGATCGTGCGGCCCAACGCCGAGGCATTCGGGACCGACACCTTCGCCGACTTCACCGGAGTCGTGTCCGCACCTCACCTAGACCTGGTGCGCCGCTGGGTCCGCCACGGCGAGGTGCCGATGGAGGAGTCCGAGGCGCGCGGGGCCGTGGCCGACCTGTCCGACGACGAAGTGCTGGCTCGGCTGCACTTCCGCCTAGCGGCCGAGGCTGAGCGCCGGGGTGACGAGGTGGCCACCCGCACACACGTGCTGCGAGCCGGCGAGCTCGCCCCGGACGATCTGACGGTGTGGCGGGCGGGGATGCCCCTCGTCGGCGAGGACCCGTTCGGCCAGGATTTCCTCGACCGCTACGACGACTGGAAGGGTAGAGGCAGCCCGGCCCACGCCCTGTCGGGAGACCAGACCGGCGCAGCCAGCGGCTCGACGGCGACCGAGACAGCCCGATGAGGGTGGTTATCGACAGCGAGCTGTGCACCGGGCACGGCCGGTGCTACGTATTGGCCCCACTGGCGTTCGGCTGCGACGACAGCGGGTTCGGTGCGGTCACCGTGTCCGGGGAACTCGACGCCGACCAACTGCGGATGGCGGATCTGGCTGTGGCGAACTGTCCCGAGCGGGCGGTGCTCTTGATCGGGACGGAACCGTCTGCCTGATGCACCGGTGGCTGAGGGTCGGCCGGGACTACTGAGGGCGAGGCTCGCGTGGGAGTCCTAGGGCCATCTCACCGATGATGTTCAGGTTGATCTCGGTAGTCCCACCAGCAATGGTGGTCTGGCGGGCCGCTACCAGGTTGTAGGCCCACTGGCCGTCGAGGGTGGCCGAGGGTCCGAGGACATCCATGGCCAACTCAGCCAGTCGCTGGTCGGCCCGGCCCCAGGCCAGCTTGGCCAGGCTCCCGTCCGGGCCAGCAGGCTGGCCGTTGCGCATCTGGGCCAGTGACCGGTTGCACATCCACCGCATGCAGGCGATATCGGCATAGACCCCGGCCACCCGGTCACGGATCCGCGGATCGGTGAGTGCCTCGGCTGCACCGGGTGCGGTGAGCAGCTGGTCGAGCTTGCGGGACAGTCCCATGTGGAGCCGGGCCACACCGGCTCGCTCAAAGCTGAGGGTGGTCATCGCCACCTGCCAACCCTGGTGGAGGGGGCCGAGCAGCGCTGATGCAGGCACGCGGGCATCGGTGAGGAAGATTTCGCTGAACGGCTGTTCACCGGTGATAGTGCGGAGGGGACGCACTTCGATACCCGGGGTGCGCAGGTCGACCAGCAGGCAGCTGATCCCCTTGTGCTTGGCCACCGTTGGGTCGGTGCGGACGTAGAGCTGGCACCAGTCGGCGATGTGCCCAAGGCTGTTCCACGTCTTCTGTCCGTTGAGGACGAACTCGTCGCCGTCGAGGACGGCACTGGTGCGAAGCGAGGCGAGGTCGCTGCCGGCGTCGGGCTCGGACATGCCCTGGGACCAGATTTCGTCACCGCGAAGCATGGGCCCGAGGAATCGCGCTTTCTGCTCGTCAGTGCCATAGGTCATGATGGCCGGGGCGATGTTAGAGACACCGATGACGTTCAGTGGACCGGGGGCAGAGCGCTCACTCATCTCTTCCAAGTAGGCCAACTGCTCGTCGATGTCAGCATCGCGGCCACCATGCTCTACCGGCCATGCCGGTGCCGCCCAGCCGGAGTCGGCCAGCCGTTGGTTCCACTCGAGCATCACCTCCAGGCGCCCCTCCTCAGGTGCCCTGCCGCCGATCTCAACCACGTCGGGGGTCAACTCTTGGTCGAGCCACTGTCGCAGCTGGGCCCGGAACGCATCAGCCGGGCCGGGATCGCTCTCGGTGGGTTCTGACCGGTTCGAGGTGGTCATGCGTTGGTCTCCCGGTAGCAAGAGCGGCCAGCCGGACGAGGCCGGTGCCGAGGGATGGGTCGAGGGATGGGTCGAGCACGGGCCAGCGTAGCCACACTCCGCCGAATCGGCCGACGCGGTACCGTCGGTCCCGTTCGGATCGGGTCAGATCCACCACCGGCCCCCAAGGGGCCCTCACCACAGGAGGCATGGTCCATGCCGGAAATCGACGAGCTGCTCGCCGTCCTCGACCTAGAGCGCACTGGGGACACGCGCTGGCGAGGTAACAGCATCGAGTTCGGCGGCGGGCCGGTGGTCTTCGGTGGCCAACTACTGGCGCAGACCATTGTGGCTGCGGCCACCATTGACCTGGCCAAAGTGGTGAAGTCGGTCCACACCGTGTTCGCCCGAGGAGCGTCAGCCGACACGCCGCTCGAGGTGGATGTGGAGGTGATGCAGCAGGGACGCTCGTTCGCCAGCGCCACGGTCACCATCGGCCAAGGCGACCGGCTGTGCACCCGTTCACTCGTTCTGCTACACGCCCCGGACGCTGATCTCATCCGCCATCAGCTGCCCGCCCCCGACGTCATGTCGGCGGAAGACTCCCACCCGTCCCCGCACTCGAGCGGCTTCTGGGAGGTCCGGACGGTGGACGGTGTCGACATCGCAGATCCCGATGCGGTGGGCCCAGCAGAGCTCGACGTCTGGACTCGGTTCGTCGGGGCTCCCGGCGACCAGACCATCAACCTGGCGCTGTTGGCTTTCGCCACGGACGGATTCCTGATCGGCACCGCCATGAGGCCCCACGCTGGGGTAGGTCAGTCCATGGCCCACCGCTCCATCTCCACCAGCGTCATCACCCACACTCTGACCTTCCACGCGCCGGTAGAAGCCAGCGAGTGGATGCTGCTCTCCCACGAGAGCCCGGTGTCCGGTGCGGGCCGCAGCTACGGTCGGGCCCACGTCTTCACCGAAGACGGCAGCCTGGTCGCTTCCTATGTGCAAGAGAACATGATCCGGGCATTCGCCCCTAACCAGGCGCCGCCGGTGGGAGGCCGATCTGCTCACTGATCATGGGTCTATCTCGCCGCCCCGACGCCACCATGGGGACAGTGCGGCTGGGATCGCTTGGCATCGGCTCAGCGATGGCTTATCGTGGCCCTGACCTCGCTGTCCACGTTGTTGCGATGTGGTCGGTGGGGCTGGGGATCAGTCGGGGGGATACCGGTGGGGCGCCTGGCGCCATCTTGCTGGTAGATGGTCGGCTGGAGTTCGGCTAGAGACGGCCGCAGGCCAGTCCGGAGACGAAAGAGGCACGGAGATGGACAATGTTCTGGGATATCAGGGAAAGCGGGCCGTAGTCACCGGGGCCGCCTCGGGCATGGGGGCGGCCACTGCAGAGGTACTCGCTGAGTTGGGTGCCGAAGTGATCGGCATGGATCGGGCGCCCATCGCCGTGGCCGTGCAGCAGGCCATCGCCATCGACCTCCTCGACCCCGCATCGATCGAGGCTGCCGCCGGGCAGATCGAGGGTGACGTGCACGCCTTCTTCAACTGTGCCGGGCTCCCTGGGCCGCCCTTCACCGACCTGGAAACGATGCTGGTGAACTTTATCGGTGGGCGCCAGCTCATCGAGACGGTGGCCCCAAAGATGCCATCGGGATCCTCGATCGTCTATGTGGCCTCGGCAGGCGGTATCGGGTGGCAGAGCAACCTGGCCGCCTTCATGGACCTGTTCGCCACCGACGGCTACGGCGCCGGCAAGGACTGGCTGGAGGCGCACCCTGAGCTGTGGGAGGGGAACGGCTACGCCGCCTCCAAGCAGGCCATCAACGCCTGGACGGCGTGGCGGTCGGTGGGGATGATGCGGGACAATGGGATCCGGTTGAATTGCACCAACCCCGGGCCCACGAGCACAGCCATGATGCCGTTCTTCCATGACGCGGTGGGCAAGAGCCTGGTCGATGCAGCCATGGGACCGGTCGGTCGGTACTCGACTCCAGAGGAGCAGGCCTGGGCGATGGTCCTCCTCGGCAGCGAGCGGGCCAGCTATGTGGTGGGCGAGTCGCTCTACGCCGACGGCGGCTTCTACGGTGCGCTGCAGACGGGTCAGATCGACTTCTCGCACCTCATGCCCAGCGACTAGCGCTCAATGGAATTCCGTCCCAGTGATGAGCAGCTGCAACTGGTCAGTACCTTCGCCGCCCTCTACGGCAAGGAGTCGACACCTGAACGGGTCCGGGCGGCCGAGCCGCTTGGTTTTGACCAGCAGCTGTGGAGCCAACTGCTCGACATGGGCGCCTTGTCGATGGCTATCGATGAGGAGCATGGGGGGTGGGGAGCCACGGCGCTCGACCTGGGCCTCGTGGCCGAGCAGCACGGTCGGGCTCTCGGCTCGGCCCCGCTGATCGAGTCACAAGTGGCATGCCGGCTCCTGGCCCGCGCCGGTGGACCTGTTGCCACCGGGCTCCTCGAAGCCGTGCTGGCTGGTGAGCGGATGGTGACGCTGTCGCCGCGACCGCCCAAGGCCGGGTGGGCCCTGCTGGTTCCTGCTGGTGCGGTGGCCACGGACATGATGATCCGACACGGGGACACGCTCGTCGTGGTGCCCATCGGCGACGATCGCGTCATCCCCGAAAACGTCGGCTCTCTGCCTTTGGCCGATGTTCCGGCTGGGGAGCCAGTACTAGATGACGCTGACGTCATCCTGGCTGGGTCGGCACCTGAAGCCATCGACCTCGCGCTCGATGACTGGCTAGGTCTGACGGCTGGCGCCCTGGCCGGGATGGCCGAGCGGGCCGTGGAGATCGGCGTCGCCTATGCCAATGAGCGCGAGGCCTTTGGACAGAAGATCGGTGCCTTCCAAGGGGTGGGCCATCCCCTGGCTGACATGGCCACCGCCTCTGCGGGTGCCACGTTGCTGGCTCGGGAAGCAGCTTGGGCTGTGGCCGAAGAGCCCAGCCGGAGCGCCCAGTTGGCGGCCATGGCCTTTGCCTTCGCCGCCGAGACGGCCCGCGACGCGACGGATGTAGCGCTGCACATCCATGGAGGGTACGGCTTCATGCTCGAGTACGACATCCAGCTCTACTACCGCAGGTCGAGGGCGTGGACCAATGTGCTCATGAGCCCGGCCAAGGCGGTGCGCCGGGTGGCAGATAAGCGCTACGGACCGAGGAAGGCATCGTGATGGACTTCCGGCTGAGAGAGTCCAGCGAGGCCCGCCGGGCCGAGGTCCGGGCGTTCCTCGAGGAGCACATGAGCCTGGCCCTCGAAGAGCGCGTCTACCGCACCGGTGTATCCCACGACGCCGACTTCACCCAGGCCCTGGTCGATCGGGGCTGGATCGCTCCGAGTTGGCCGGTGGAGTTCGGAGGCCAGGGGCTGGATCCTGAAGAGATGGTGGCGGTAGGCGAGGAGCTGCGGCTGGCCGATGCACCCATGTACGGGATCGGCACGACGAACATGGTGTCGGCGGTCATCTTGGCAGTGGGAACCGACGCCCAAAAGACAGAGATCGTCCCAAAGGCGCTGGCCGGCGAGATCGTCATCGTCCTCGGCTTCAGCGAGCCCGAAGCCGGATCCGATTTGGCGGCGGCGGTCACCCGAGCCGAGCGGGACGGCGATGAGTGGGTCATCAACGGGCAGAAAATGTTCACTACCAACGCCCAGATCGGTGACTATGCATTCCTCCTGGCCCGGACCAACACCGAGGTGGCCAAGCACAAGGGGCTGACCATGTTCTTGGTCCCCCTCGATCAGCCCGGGGTCGAGATCCAGGCCGTGTTCACCCTGTCGGGGGAGCGGACCAACATCGTCTTCTACAACGATGTCCGGGTGTCCGACGCCTGGCGGGTCGGGGAGGTCGATGGCGGCTGGCGCACCATGACGGTGGCATTGACCAACGAGCACGCCGCTGGATTTGCCGCCGTGATCGACCGGCTGCTCGTGGCGGCCGAGTCGTGGGCTCGGGAGTCGACCGACGACGACGGTGTATCCCGGATGGAGGACGAAACCGTGCGTGAGGCACTGGGCCGCACCGTCATCGACTTAGAGGTGTCGCGCCTCCTTCAGCGTCGGGTGGCGTGGATGGCCGAAGCGGGAGAGACGGTCATTGCTGAGGGGCCGATGTCGAAGCTGTTCAGCTCCGAAGCCCTCAAGGATCGGGCTCAGGACATGGTCGAGGTGGTGGGCCCTGACGCTCTGCGGAGTTACTTCGACCCTTCGGCACCATCCCACGGCGTGATCGAGCACATGCTCCGGTTTTCGTTGGGGACGACGATCTACGCAGGCACCAGCGAAATCCATCGCAACATGATCGCCCAGCGGGGTCTGGGACTCCCGCGCAGCGGGTAGGCGCCGAACCGCCCGTTGGCTGCCACCTGAGGGTGGTGGCGGAGTCGTGGCTGAGTGGTGGCTGCCACCTGTTTCTGCACTAGTACTTCTCGAACGCATCTCTCTACGAATGGAGTCACCATGTCCGATCCCGTCGTCCTCTCGGCCTGCCGCACCGCAGTGGGTACCGCCTACCGGGGCACCCTGACTGAGACCACAGCCTTCGACCTCGCGGAGACAGTCACCGTCGAGGCCCTGCGCCGGTCCGGTCTCGAGCACGGGGACATCGATGACCTCATCCTGGCCGAGAACCTCTACGGAGGCGGGGTGGTCGCACGGTATGTCACGGCCAAGGCCGGCCTGACCGACATCCCGGGGATGGCGCTTAACCGCCATTGTGCTGGCGGACTGTCGGCCGTGCAGGTAGCTGCCGGTTCGATCGCGGCAGGGATGGACGACGCCATCATCGCCGGTGGCACCAACTCCCAGTCGACCTCGCCCTCGTCGCGCTGGCAGGAGCCAGGGGCGCCCGAAGCCACCGATGGGTGGATCTCCCCGAGCCATCCGGGCACACCTGATGCTCCCTCACTCGACATGTCGATCACCGTGGGCTGGAACACCGCCGTCGAAGCAGGACTTACTCGTGAGCAGCTCGATGCTTGGGGCTACCGCTCCCACATGCGTGCTGTGGCCGCCATTGACGAAGGCCGGTTCGTCCAAGAGATCGTCCCGATGACCATCACCAAGGGGGGAGAGATGCTCACATGGGAGGTCGATGAGCACCCTCGGCGGTCGAGCACGCTGGAGAAGATGGCGTCGCTGGCACCGCTGCACCCCGAAATCGAGGGATTCTCGATCACCGCGGGTAACTCCGCCGGCCTCAACGACGGGGCTGCGGCCCTCTGTCTGGCCTCGGCTGACCTCGCTGCCCGCCGCCAACTCACCCCGTTGGCCACCATCCGGTCCTGGGCATCCGTAGGGGTGGCACCAGCCCGGACAGGCATGGCGCCGATCGATGCCATTCCTAAAGCCCTGGGTAGAGCTGGCCTCGGCATCGGTGACGTCCACCTGTTCGAGATCAACGAGGCCTTTGCCGCTGTTCCGGTGGCCACCTGTGCTGCGCTCGATCTGGACGAAGAGATCGTGAACGTCTCGGGCAGCGGGTGCAGCCTGGGCCACCCGATCTCTGCCACCGGCGCCCGAATGCTGGTGACGTTGATCTACGAACTGAACCGTCGGGGCGGCGGCATCGCCGTGGCTGCCATGTGTGCCGGTGGCGGCATGGGGTCAGCCCTGGTGATCGAGGTAGCGGGCTGAGTCAGCACCGGCTGGAGTCAGAGTCGGCCTGAGCCAGGGTCCGGCTGGGCCAAGACTCCCGAGAGGCACCAGCGCACCAGTTCATCAGGGGTGATGGCATCGCGGCCAGCATTGGCGCCCAGCACCCGTCGGTCCAAGATGGAGATCAAGGTGTGGGTCACCAACTCGGCCTGGACGGCCACGACCAGGTCGTCCCGGAAGGTGCCGTCGGCCACTCCTGGAGCCAGCACCTCGGCCACCAAGTCCACATAGGGGGAGATGGTGGCGGCGAACTCGTCGGTCCGGGTGGCCGCTAGGTGCCATTGGAAGAGCACCATGCCCCGCGAGGCGGGGTCGTCGGTCTCGGGGGTTCCGAACGTGGAGCGCACCAGTGCCTCGAACCGGTCCCGAGGAGTGGTCTGGGTATCGACGTGTTGGCGCACGATGGCCAAGTGGTGCTGGACGGTCTCTTCGATCAGAGCCAGCAACAGGTCGTCCTTGGTGGCGAAGTGCTGGTAGAAGGAGCGCAGCGACAGCCCCGAGCGGTCCACGACTTCTTGGACGGTGAAGTCGGCCTTTCCCGTGGTGCGGAGGAGGTCGACGGCAGCGGCAATGAATATGCCTCCCCGAGTGATGGCCTTCTGACGTGCATCTTTGAGGGTGCGCTCGACGGTGCGCTCCTGCCACTGCACAGGTCCCGCGCGTTCTTCGGTCATCGATGCACCTCGTCGGTCGGGAGCGGCTCACCCTCGCACCGCTGCGGTTCGGCGGGCAGTTCTCCGGGGTGCACGGAGTATAGAAGGGGTGTTTTCATCAGGTCCGGGTATGGTCCCCGGGGGTCCGACTTCCCGGTGGGCCTGCAACTGGGAGCCGCAGCAGGGGAGCCGCAGCAGGGGAGCCGCAGCAGGGAAGGGGCAAGGTCGAAGGGTCAGCCGAGGTCGAGCGACCGACCGATGATCTCTTTCATGATCTCGGTTGTCCCACCGTAGATGGTGGTGACCCGGGCATCTACGTAGGCCTTGGCGATCGGATACTCGCTCATGTAGCCGTAGCCGCCGTGGAGTTGGAGGCACCGGTCCACCACTCGGCCCTGCAGCTCCGTACACCACCACTTGGCCATAGCTGCCTCCTCGGCGGTGAGGTCACCACGGTTGAGCGCCAGGACGCACCGGTCGATGAAGGTCTGGCCGATCTCTACTTCGGTGGCCAGCTCGGCCAGCGTGAACCGGGTGCTCTGGAATGAGCCGATGGGCACACCAAAGGCGCTCCGGTCGCGCACATAGGCGATCGTCCAGTCCAGCGCAGCTCGGGCCCCGGCTAGCCCACCAGCCGCCAGTGACAAGCGCTCTTGTCCCAGATTGGCCACGAGTAGGCCGAACCCTTCGCCCTCGTTGCCGAGGAGGTTGTCTACCGGGATCCGGCAGTCGGTGAAGAACAGCTCAGCAGTGTCCTGTGCGTGCAGGCCGATCTTGTCGAGGTTGCGCCCACGGGTGAATCCAGGCGTGCCTTCTTCCACGACCACCAGACTCATGCCGCGGTGGGCTTGGGTCGGGTCGGTCTTGACCGCCACGACCACCAGATCGGCGTTGATCCCGTTGGTGATGAACGTCTTGGACCCGTTGAGGACGAGCTCCTCACCGTCGCTGAGGGCAGTGGTGGCGATGGAGGCTAGGTCCGACCCGGTGCCGGGCTCGGTCATGGCGATGGCGAGGACTCGTTCGCCCCGAGCCACCCCGGGGAGCCATCGGCGGGCCTGCTCCTCGGTTGTGTAGCGCAGCAAATAGGGGAGGGCGATGTCGTTGTGGAGCGCGAAGCCGAGCGCAGCTCCGTTCATCCCGACCCGGTGGAGCTCTTCGGTCAGCACCAGGTTGAAGCGGAAGTCATCGCTTCCCCCGCCGCCGTACTCGGTGGGCACGGCCATGCCCAGGAAGCCGTTGCGGCCAGCTTCGACGAAGACCGAGCGGTCCACGATGCCCGCCTGGTCCCATTCCTCGGACCGGGGCAGCATCTCGGTGGCGACGAAGCGCCGGAAGCTGGCCCGGAACTCCTCGTGCTCGTCCTCGAACAGGCTGCGTCGCATGATCTCCCCGTCTCGGCACCTCGGACCCGGAGGCCGTATCCTATGTTGTCGCAAGGCCAACGCTAGGCTGCGGCGCGTAGCCATGCGGCCACATCGGTGCCAGTCGCTCCGACGATCGGACCATGACGATCGGACCATAACGATCGGCACCATGATGATCGTCGCTAAACGGTGGGCGCCACTCGGGGGACGGGAACGATGACGGGAAACGAGCGCACGGGGATCCTGGCTTGGGGCATGTACCTGCCCTACTGGCGCCTGCAGCGCGCCGCCATCGGTGCCACGTTAGGCGGGCCGGCAGGACGGGGCACCCGAGCGGTGGCCTCCTATGACGAAGACACCACCACCATGGGAGTCGAGGCCGCCCGTCGGGCCTTACGCGCCCTGCGTGGCAGTCCGCCCGACGATCTCTACTTCGCCACCCCGGCCCCGACATATCTTGACAAGACCAACGCCACCGCCATCCACGCTGCTGTGGAACTGCCCGAGTGGAGCGGCGCCTATGACCTTCTGGGCTCGGTGCGGTCTTCGGTGGCTGCACTGCGCGCCGCCCAGGCTCAGGCCGCATCGGGAGGAACCCGTAGCCTGGCCGTGGTCGCCGATCTGCGTACTGGTTTGGCCGGGGGGCCCGAGGAGCGCGACAGCGGAGATGGCGCCGCTGCCTTTGTCTTTGGACCAGGCAGTACCGACAACCCAATCGCGGCCGAGCTGGTGGCCCACGCTGCCGTGTCCAGCGAGTTCTTGGACCGTTGGCGTATCCCGGGTGATGCCGATTCCCAAGTATGGGAGGAACGGTTCGGCCAGGAGGTCTACGTTCCCTTGGTCGAGGCCGCCGCCGCCGAAGCCTGGAGACGGGCAGGGGTCGTGGCGGCCGACATCGACTACCTGGTGCTGGCCGGGCTGCACGTTCGAGGCGTGCAGGCCGCGGGGAAGTCGCTCGGCACCCGCCCCGAGGCCACGGTGGCCGACCGGTCGGCGGTGGTCGGCAATCTCGGGGCCGCCCAAGCGGGGATGCTGCTGGCGGATGCCCTCGAACAGGCTGCTCCGGGGGACCTGATCGCCGTAGTCGTGGTGGCCGACGGGGCTGACGTCTCCGTGTTCCGGGCCACCGACGCCATCACCGAGGTCCAGTCCGGACGGGCCGCGCTCGGGATGTCGACCGTGGCGGACTCGGTTGGTGCCGGTCGTGACGACCTGCCCTATGCCCGGTTCCTCACCTGGCGCGGTGGTCTGCGTCGCGAGCCGCCTCGCCGACCCGACCCGGAACGTGCGGGAGCGCCGGCCACCTGGCGCGTCACCCCGTGGAAGTCGGGTTTCACGGCCAGTGACTGCCGGGCCTGCGGCTTCCGCCACCTTCCCCCGTCACGGGTCTGTCTGCGGTGTCGGACGATCGACGAGATGGACCCGGTGCGCATGGCCGATGCCGTGGGGAGGGTGGCCACCTTCACCGTGGATCACCTGGCCTTCAGTCCGTCACCGCCCGTGGTCGGGGCCGTGGTGGACTTCGAAGGCGGTGGTCGCTATCGGTGCGAGATGACCGACGTGGATCCCGAGCGCCTGGCCATCGGTTCCCAGGTGGAGATGGCCTTCCGGGTCCTGTCCACGGCCAAGGGCATCCACAACTACTTCTGGAAGGCCCGGCCGGTGGGAACGCTCACCGATGGTTCCGGCGACGAGCGAAATGGGGACGCATGAGCAGTAATGGGATTCGCGACCAGGTGGCCATCGTCGGCATGGGGTGCACCCCGTTTGGCGAGCGCTGGGACAAGAGTGTCAACGACCTGCTGGTCGATGCGGCCAAGGACACGATCGAGTCGGCCGGGGTTACCCTCGACGACATCGATGCGTATTGGCTCGGTACCATGACCTCAGGAGTGTCAGGAGTGGCACTGTCCAAGCCGCTGAAGATCGACTACAAGCCGGTGTCGCGGGTCGAGAACTTCTGTGCCACCGGCTCTGAGGCCTTCCGCAACGCCTGCTATGCCGTTGCCTCTGGTGCCTACGACCTCGCCATGGCCATCGGGGTGGAGAAGTTGAAGGACTCTGGCTTTTCTGGACTCACCGGGATCCGGCCCGTTGGTGACGGCACGGATGCCGCCCTGTCCTCGCCGGCTGCGTTCTCGTTCGTAGCTCCGGCCTACGCCCATCGCTACGGGGTCGATGCCGAGGAGATGAAGCAGGTGATGAGCCGCATTGCCTGGAAGAACCATCGCAACGGGGCGCTCAATCCTCGGGCGCAGTTCCGCAAAGAGGTTTCGCTCGAGACGATCACCAAGTCCCCGCGGGTGGCTGGCGATCTCGGCGTCTTCGACTGCAGCGGGGTGAGCGATGGGTCGGCGGCGGCCATCATCTGCCGGGCTGAGGATGCACACCGCTACACCGACAACCCGCTGTACGTAAAGGCGCTGAGCTTCGTGGCCGGCCCCGGTGGAGGCGCCAGTGACCCGGAGTACGACTACACGACCTTCCCCGAGGTGGTGCGCTCGGCCGAGGACGCCTATCGCCAGGCTGGGATCACCGACCCCCGGGCGCAGTTGGCCATGGCCGAGGTGCATGACTGCTTCACTCCGACCGAACTGGTACTGATGGAGGACCTCGGGTTCTCGGAGCGAGGACTCGGATGGAAGGACGTCATGGCCGGGGTATTCGACCTCGATGGCGATCTGCCGGTCAACCCTGACGGTGGCCTGAAGAGCTTCGGTCACCCCATCGGGGCATCAGGGCTGCGCATGCTCTTCGAGTGCTGGCTGCAGTTGCGCCACGAGGCCCCGCCCGAGCGCCAAGTGGCCACGGTGGGCCCGGGTCGGAACCTGGGGATGACTCACAACCTGGGCGGTGCCCCAGGGGAGTGCGTGAGCTTCGTGTCGATCGTGGGTCCTGAGCTCTCGGACTGAGGCTCAGGGCCTGTTAGGCGGGAACGTTGACGCCCATGAGGCCGGCCAGGTTGCCGCCCATGATCTTGGCCTTGGTGACATTGTCCATGCCTTCGAGCTCGTCGACATAGGCGATCGGGTCGCCGAGCCCCTCCGGATGGGGGAAGTCACTGCCGAAGAGCACGTGGTCGGCTCCGACGAGGTCCACCAGCGACTGCAGGTTGTCCTCCCAGAACGGGTTCACGTAGACGTTGCGGAGGAAGGACTGACGTGGGTCCTCGGCGAACTCTTGGGGCATCTTGCTATACACGTCCCCGAGGTCGCCGAGCAGGGTGGGGACCCAGTTGGCCCCGTTCTCCACGGCCGCCACCTTGAGGTTGGGGAACCGGGTGAAGGCCCCATGGCACACCATGGCGGCCATGGTGTCGTAGATAGGCCGGCGTCCCTGGGAGAGCGCACGGAATGCCGAGGGCTGGAACGGCAGGAACTCTGAACTCGACTCCCACCAGTTAGCGATCTGGCTGTAGCCACTGTCGGAGGCATGCATACCTACGAGGAGCCCAGCTTCTTGGATGCGCTCCCAGATCGGGTCGAACTCGGGCAGACCGGGGGAGAGGGTGCCACGCAGCCCGGGCACGGGGGCCGGACGGATCAGGACGCAGCGGGCGCCGCGTTCGATGACCCACTCCAACTCCTCGAGGGCCTGGTCCACCAATCCCATGGCGATGACCGGGGTGGCGAAGATGCGGCCTTCGTAGTTGAACTGCCAGGTCTCGTACATCCACTCATTGAGGGCATGGACAATGACCTGGATGAGGTCGGGATCGTCCTTCAATCGCTCTTCTATGAGGCTGGCCAGGGTCGGGAACATCAGGGCCCGATCGATCCCCTGCTCGTCCATGAGTTGCAGCCGGGGCGCCGGCTCACGGAAGGCGGGGAGGCACTTGATGGGATCACCGATGATCTCCCGGTAGCTCTTGCCGTCCGGGTTGCCCTTTCGGTAGTACTCCTCCTGGGCGCCCGGGGCGGCTACCACCACGAAGGTCGGGTTGGGGATGTACTCGCTGATCGTGCCCCGCACGACGATCTTGGTCCGACCTTTGATGTCGATGTACTCGATGGCCTTGGCGTACTGCTTAGGGAGGAACTTGGTCAGCGCTTCCTCGGTCTCGTACATGTGGTTGTCAGCGTCGAAGATCGGAAAATCCAGGTCTCGTGATGCCACAATTCTCCCCCTTGGCCATGTCCGATGCGGCCAGCAGATCGCCGACACGCCGGATCAACACCCCCGGGAGCCCGGATGGTGCATCTCTTGTGATGAGAATGACATTATCACCGGCTCTCAGGCGTCTCAAGGAGGGGTACACGGCCGCCCGGGGAGGGTGAGACGGCCGCCCGGGGAGGGTGAGACGGCCGCCCGGGGAGAGGAAGCCAGGAGCGCAACGGGAGCCGGCCTGGGGGCAGGCCGGTTGGTGGCCGAGGGAGTTGATCCGAGCAGCGGGTCCAGGCACAGTGGGCCCGGACCTGGCAGGATGCCCCGAGGCGTCACCGACAGACGCCCAGGGAGGGACATCGTGGAGTTAAAGCCGGGGACCAGGTTCGAGAGCCAAGTGTGCGAGACCGAGGTCGTGGTGGTCAAGCCCGGCAGCGGTGGAGAGCTGGCCTGTGGCGGTGCGCCAGTCGTGCCACTGAACACGGGACCAACTGGCGATGCTGCGTTGGTCGAGGGTCATGATGGCGGCACCATGTTGGGTAAGCGCTACAGCGACGAGACGTCGGGCGTGGAAGTCCTGTGTGTGAAGCCGGGGATCGGTGCGCTCAGCATCGACGGCCGGATGCTCGAGCTCAAGACAGCCAAGGCACTGCCCTCTTCCGACTGAGCTCCACCCTGGGCCTTCGGCTCACGGCTCTGACTTGCTTGCCGACTTCACTGGCGGGGCCGAGCGCCAGTCATCCATCCCGTCATCGACGGTGGCGACGGGATAGCTGTTTTCGTGGACCTCGGCCCAGTGTGCGTGGTTCAGTTCGTGGAGAGTGAAGCAGGCGTTCAGCGAGTTATAGAAGCCCATGTTGTCGACCGTCTGGTTGACCGACTCCTTGATGAGCAGCGCCGTCATGGTCGGGAGGCCGGCGATGCGGCGGGCGAATTCCAGCGTCTTGTCGACGAGCTGATCGGCGGGGAATACCTTGGACACCATGCCCAGGCGATGGGCCTCATCGACGTCAAGCGAGTCTCCGGTCAACATGAGCTCTTTCGTCTTGCGAGGACCGAACTCCCACGGGTGGGCGAAGTACTCCACACCGCACATCCCGAGCCGAGTGCCGACCACATCGGCAAAGGAGACGTCGTCGGCGGCCACGATGAGGTCGCAGGCCCACATCAGCATCAGGCCAGCAGCGAACACCGTGCCGTGTACCTGGGCGATGGTGATCTTGCGCAGGTTCCGCCATCGACGGGTGTTCTCGAAGTAGTAGTGCCACTCTTGGAGCATGCGCCCCTCGGCTCCACCGCGCGTGCCGCCGTTGCCCAATCGCGTCGGGTGGGGGTTGTCTGAACGCCACTCGGCCATGGCCACCTTGGAACCCATGTCGTGGCCAGCCGAGAACATCGGACCCATGCCGCCCAGGATCACCACACGGACGGTGTCGTCGGCTTCGGCCCGCATGAAGGCCTCGTCTAGTTCGACGAGGAGTCCCCGGTTCTGGGCGTTGCGGGCTTCTGGGCGGTTCAACATGATGCGGGCGATGCGGCCCTCGTCGAGGGTCTCGTATTGCACGAACTCTTCGGACATGGCTGCTCCTGGGGTGACGGGGCCGCTAATCGGCCGGACGGGCACTGCGAACAGGGTGGGTTGGCCAGCCACCTTCGTTCCTTGGCTGGGAATCTAGGACACTTGGTCGTCTGGTGCCGGGGTGATGGAAAACGATGCAGTGGCCACCGCGCACAGGGTGCCGGTGCCGGCGTTCGCGCCGGCGTCGAAGATGTCGACGGTGACGACGGCTGATCGGTTGCCCCGGCGGACGACGGTGGCCACGGCCCGGGCCGGTCCTGCGGTCACACCCCGGAGATAGTGGACGGAGAGATCTGAAGTGGCCACCGCGTTACGCGGCTCCCCGGCCAGCACCGCTCGTCCGGCCACGATGTCGACCAGCGTGGCGATGATGCCGCCCTGGAGCGCACCGCGGGGGTTGCTGACGCGGCCATCTAGGGTCAGCTCGACAGCCAGGTCGGCCCCTGCCGCGTCGACATCACGCATGTCGAGCTGCTGGAGCAGGTGACCGCCGGAGGCGACGACCTGGTTGTGCTCGTCGAGCACCCGGGCCCGGTCAGTATCACGGTCGTTGCGGTCGTTGCGGTCGTTGCGGTCGTCACCACTGACGGCGCCGGTCACTGACCGCCGGCGATGGTCTTGGTCTCGAGGTGCTGCTCGAAGCCCTCACGGCCGTTCTGGCGGCCTACACCACTGCCCTTGTAGCCGCCGAACGGTGATGCCGCGTGGTAGTAGATCCCGCCGTTGACGCTGACCGTGCCGGCCCGAATCCGTCTCGCTACACCCATGGCACGCTCCTCGGACGCCGAACTCACTGCGCCTGAAAGCCCGTACTCGCTGTCGTTGGCGATCCGGACCGCATCGTCGTCATCGCGGAAGGGGATGAGCACCAGGACGGGGCCGAAGATCTCTTCTTGGGCGATGCGCATGGAGTTGTCGACATCGGCGAAGAGGGTCGGCTCCACGAACCACCCCTTGTCGAGGTGTGCTGGCCGACCGCCCCCAGTGACCAGGCGTGCGCCCTCGGCCACACCGGTCTCCACGTAGCCGAGCACACGCTCGCGTTGGGTGGCGTTGATGAGTGGCCCCATGATGTTTCCGGGGTCCGTCGGGTCACCGTAGGTGACGCCCTCCATGGCTACTTTGGCCATCTCGACGGCTTCGGCATAGCGCGACTCGTGGACGAGCGTGCGGGTGAGCATGGCGCAGCCCTGACTGGCGTGCATGCACATGAATCCGAAGAAGGCCATCTTTGTCTCAAGGTCGCCGTCGTCGAGGATGATGTCGGCCGACTTGCCGCCTAGCTCCAAGAAGAGGCGCTTGAGGGTCGGGGCGCCAGCAGCCATGATCCGCCGGCCGGTGGTCGAGGAACCGGTAAACGAGATCAGGTCCACCCTCGGGTCGGTCACCAGCTGTTCGCCCACCAAGTGATCCGAGGAGGCCACCACGTTGACCACCCCGGCCGGGATGTCGGTCTGCTCGGCGATGAGCCGGCCGATCCGGGTGGCGTTCCACGGCGTGTCGGGTGCTGGCTTGATGATCATGGTGTTCCCGGTGGCCAGGGCCTGACCGAGTTTGCCGATGGTGATCTCGAAGGGGTAGTTCCAAGGGATGATGGCGCCCACCACACCCATGGGCTCCTTGACCACCTTCTGCCAGCTCGGGACGCCGAAGTTCTGGTTGTCGGGAAGATCGCGCTCCCACTCGAAGGAGTCGATGTACTCAGCTGGCCACAGCAAGCCCTCGGCCAGCGGGGCATCGAGTTGGGCCATATAGGTAGTCATGACTGGGCAGCCCACCTCGGCCACCAGCTCGGCCCGTAGCAGCTCCTGCTCGCCCACGATGGCTTCATGGAGCTGGCGCAGGCACCGCTGACGGAAGGCTCGGTCGGTTGACCACGACGTGTCGTCGAAGGCCCGTCGGGCTGAGTCGATAGCCCGGTCCATGTCGGCGGCCGTGGCATCAGAGGTCTGTCCGATGACCTCTTCGGTGGCTGGGTTGACATTGTCGAAGCGGCCACCATCGGAGGCGCCTACGAGGGCGCCGTCGATGAGTAGGCGGGACTCGCCGTTGGGTGCGGTTTCAGACATGTCGATGCTCCTGTCGTGGGGCTGCTGGGCGTGGAACTGACGGGCGTGGAACTGACGGGTTCGGTGCTGATAGTCGTGCGGCTCGCAGCAGACTGGAGGAGGCGGTCGACAGCATCAACGGCGCATTACCCACGTCTTCCCTCCCCGTCCCTGCCCGTCCCTGGCCGTCCCGTCCCCCGGAGCGGCCCCGTGCAGTGGCGAGTATGGCACGCTGCCTGCCAATCTGTCGGCAGACCGGGCCAGATTGCATTACAACAGGGGTCGATGAACCTCTCCCTCTCCGAGGAGTCGCTCCAGTTCCGCAACGAGCTACGCGAGTGGCTCGGGGCGAATGTCGAGCCCACTCCCGTGTTCGCCGACTTCGATGAGGAGTTCGCGTGGGGTCGGCGCTGGCAGGCTCGTCTGGCTGGGGATCGCTGGGTAGGCATCCATTGGCCGACTGCGTTTGGCGGTCGGAGTGCGTCCCCAGTAGAGGTGGCCTTGTTCAACATCGAATACGCCCGGTCGCGGGCCCCGCAACCGGTGAATCGGACCGGGGTCAACCTGGTCGGTCCGACACTGCTGGCCCACGGAGACGACGACCAGCGCCACCGGTGGCTGCCGGGGATCCTCGATGCCGCCGAGATCTGGTGTCAGCTGTTCAGCGAGCCAGGTGCCGGCTCTGACCTGGCTTCCCTCACCACCCGAGCCGTGGCGACCGAGGGTGGCTGGGTCATCGAGGGCCAGAAGGTGTGGACGAGCTATGCCCAGTACTCACGTTGGGGGATCGCCCTGGTGCGCACCGATCCCGATGCCCCAAGGCACCGTGGGATCTCGTGCGTGGCGGTGGACATGACCGCTCCTGGCGTCGAGGTCCGGCCTCTTGTGACCATGACCGGTGAAGCCGAGTTCAATGAGGTGTTCTTCAACGAGGTATTCGTGGCCGACGATCAGCTCATCGGCGGCACTCACCAAGGGTGGATGGTGGCCAACACCACGCTGGCCCACGAGCGGGGCACTACCTTTCCGTTCAAGGAGCAGGTGGTCCACGAGGTATATCTCGGACAACTGCTCGACCTGGCTGCCAGATCGGGCGCCCTTGACGACCCGTTCGTGGCCGACCAGCTGGTCGATGCCTATGTGAAGCTCCGGGTTCTGGGGCTTCACAACTGGCGCACCATGACCCGCCTGGCCCGGGGTGAGGAGCCGGGGCCGGAATCATCCCTGGTCAAGCTGGCGTGGACCGACATGACCCAGTCTCTGTCCGAGGCCGGGCTGGCCGTCACCGGCGACGCGGCCCCGCTGTGGGGCTCGGCCGACGGGAACCCCGAAGGTGGGCGCTGGCAGCGTCAGTGGCTGTGGAGCAAGGCTGCGTCCATAGCTGGGGGGACCTCAGAGGTGCAGCGCACCATCATCGGCGAGCGAATCCTGGGGCTGCCCCGATGAGCGCCAGCGACAGGCCGGTCCGGGTGGTGGAGCACCTATTCATCGGAGGGCGATGGGTGGTGCCGTCGACGGCGGAGACCGTGGACGTCATCGAGGCCCACACAGAGCAGATACTGGGCCGGGTGCCGGTGGCCAGCCCCGAAGATGTAGCGCGCGCCGTGGCTGTGGCCCGGGCGGCCTTCGACAACTCGCCGTGGTCGACCAGCTTGGTGGAGGACCGCATCGACGCCGTCAGCCGGATCGCGGCGGGGATGGCTGAGCGGGCCGAGGATCTGGCTCGGACCATTACCTCGGAGAACGGTTCGCCTATCGGATTCTCGCGACTGGGACAGGTGGGAGCACCCATCGACATCATGCAGTCGATGGTGGATTTGGCCAGGGTCTATCCGTGGGAAGCCCGGCGCACCGGCCGCTACGTCGACTATCTCGAACGTCGTGAGCCCGTGGGGGTGGTGGCTGCCATCGTGGCCTGGAACGTCCCCCAAGTTCTCATCGCCACCAAGCTCGCCCCCGCCCTGCTGGCCGGATGCACGGTGGTGGTCAAAGCCGCGCCCGAGGCCTCGCTGGACGCAGTGATCTTGGCCGAGGTGATCGAGGCGGCCGGCCTGCCCGAAGGTGTGGTGTCCATCCTGACTGGTGGTGTGAGCACCGGTGAGACGCTGGTGGCCCACCCGGGTGTCGACAAGGTGTCCTTTACGGGGTCGACGGCAGCCGGGCGCCGAATCGCCGCCGAGTGCGGACAGGCACTCCGCCGGGTCAGTCTCGAGCTCGGGGGTAAGTCGGCCGCGGTGGTCCTCGATGATGCCGACGTAGAGCGTCTGGCCAAGGGATTGCGCTACTCGTCGTTCGTCAACAACTCGCAGGCTTGTGCCGCCCAGACCCGGATCCTCGCCCCGGCCAGCCGGTATGACGAGGTGGTCGATGCGGTGGCGGCGGCGGCAGCCGATCTCGTGGTGGGGGATCCCTTCGACCCGGCCACCCGGATCGGTCCGCTGGTCAGCCAACGCCAGCGCCAACGGGTGCGCGACTACATCGATGGGGCGGTGGCCGATGGAGCACGTCTGGTGGTCGGAGGCAGTGCCGCCCCCGAAGGCCTGTCCGTGGGCTGGTTCGTGCGACCGACCGTTTTTGCCGACGTGGACAACTCCATGCGCATCGCCCAAGAGGAAGTATTCGGCCCGGTGCTGAGCGTGATCCGCTACCAAGACGATGCCGACGCCATCCGTATCGCCAACGACTCGGACTACGGGTTGGCCGGCTCGGTGTGGACCACTGATGAGGACCGTGGGCTGGCCGTGGCTCGTGGTGTGCGTACAGGGACGTTCGGCGTCAACGGCTATGCGCCCGACCCTCTGGCACCATTCGGCGGCTACCGTGCGTCGGGCATCGGACGCGAGTGGGGTGAGGCGGGCATGGACGAGTACGTCGAGCGCAAGGCCATCCACGGAGCAGGCGGATGACGCCGAGCCCGGTGGACGGGCACACCTTCGATGCCGGGATCGAACATCACCCCATGTCGGGGCTCGATGAGTTCCTGATCCACAACAACCCGCTTCCGGTCCGGGTGATGTGGACCTCGGACCCGCGAGCTTACGAGCGCATGTGGTTCACCTGCCAGGACGATACCGGCGACCTGCTGGTGGTGGCGGGCATGGGCGTATATCCCAACCTTGGAACGGCGGAGGCGTTTGCCATCGTCAACTACCGAGGTCACCACACCACGGTGCGCGCCCACCGCAAACTGGGCCTGAACCGCATGGACATGACGGTCGGCCCCCTGGCCTTCGAGGTGGTGACCCCGTTCCGCGAGTGGCACCTGTCGCTGGGCGACAACGACCACGGGATCGCCTTTGACCTGTCCTGGCAAGATACCAAGCGGCCGGTGTACCGCAACATCGGAGGTGGGGCGGTGGTGGGCACCCAGGTGTTCGCCGGTGTGGCCGGCTATGACGGCTTCGGCCGCCAGTCCGGATGGATCGAGATCGACGGCGAGCGCCACGAGGTCACAACCGCGCACTACTGCGGAACCAGGGACCACCATTGGGGCATCCGCGACGGAGTGGGTGGCCGGGCGCTGTGGGGCGGCTACCAGCACCCCCACTCAGGGGAGTGGGTCGAGTTCGCCGAGTACGGCATCTGGGGCGACCACGTCCTGTACAACCTGGGGGACCAACGACGGGGGAGCGACACCCTGGCAGACCGCCGTTACCGCTTGCGGTTCGAGCCCGATACCCGACTCTTGTTGTCGGGCGAAGTGGACTACGTGTTCGCCGATGGGCACGAGCGCACGGTCGCCTTCGAGCGGCTCGGCCACCAGATCGCCTTCCTGCGCTGTGGCATGTACGGCGGTCCCAACGGCGGAACTCCCGATGGCGACCTGTGGCAAGGCGTGGACGTCGGCGACGGCGTGGTGACGGGGGAGACCTACGACGTGCGTGACCCTGAGGTCCGGTCGCGTATCTGCGGCCTCGACCAGCACCATGCCCGATTCGTCAGCGAGGGCGAGACGGTCTACGGAATCGTCGAGCCCTACGACACACTTTGCTACGAGATGGCCAAGGCTGGACGGGGCGGATTTAGCCTGCTGGAGTGACGTCGGCCGCACCGGCACCGGCACGAGGGCCGAGCACATACCCGCTGCCGCCGGGGTCGTGATACCACCCACCAGCCGCCTCGGTGCCTCCGTCGACGTGGATGGTCTGCCCAGTCACGTAACTCGACATCCTGCCGGCCAGGAACACGGCGGCTCCGGCCATCTCGTCGACGTGGCCGGCCCGGCCCATCGGGACGATCCGGCCGAACTGCGCTTCAGCACCGACGGGGGCTACGGACACCATGCCCTCGGTCCAGGTGATGTCTGGTGCAAGGGCGTTGACCCGGATGCCGTGGAGGGCCAGCTCCAATGCGGCGGTTTGGGTGAGGCTGATCACCCCGGCCTTGGCAGCGGCATAGGCGGCGTACCCGGGAGCGGCCCGCACGCCCTCGATCGAGGTGATGTTGATGATGCTGCCGCCGTCACCGTACTCGACCATGGAGCGGGCTACCCGCTGGGTGCACAGCAGCACGCTGCGCAGATTGGCCCGGTAGAGCGCGTCCCACCCGTTTTCGCTGGTGTCGAGCAGATCTGAGTGGAACACTCCGCCAGCGTTGTTTACCAGGATGCCCACCGGTCCCAGCTCGTCGAGCGTGCGGGCCAGGGCTGCATCGACCTGGTCGGGCTCGCGGACATCCACGGTCAGCCCAAGGCCCCCGATCTCGGCTCCGGCCGACTCGGCAGTTTCCGGGTTCCGCTCCCACACGGCAACGGAAGCGCCGAAAGCGGCCAGCCCGCGGCCGATGCCGCGGCCGATACCGGCTCCGCCACCGGTGACGACGGCTACCCGGCCGGTGAGCAGCGCATACGAGGGATCCATGCGGCCAACGTAATCGCCAGGGCCGAATCAAGTAGGGGATCCGGGTCAGGGGTCAGGGATCCGGGTCAGGGATCCGGGTCAGACGATGCGCGAGTCGCGTCCCTCCCAGTACGGATCCTTCAGGAGCCGCTTGAACAGCTTGCCGCTGGGGTCCCTGGGCAGGGAGTCCACGATGTCGATCGATCGCGGGCACTTGTAGGTAGCCAAATGCTCATGGCACCAAGCCAGCAGCTCAGCTTGGTCTGCTGCGTCGGCCAACTGCACCACTCCCTTGACCGACTCGCCGAACTCGTCGTCGGGAATCCCGAACACGGCTGCGTCCAAGACGGCGGGGTGGGCAACCAGCACCTGCTCCGCCTCCCTCGGGTAGATGTTGACCCCACCGGACACGATCATGTCGGCTGATCGGTCGGTCAGATAGAGGTAGCCGTCCTGGTCGACGTAGCCGACGTCACCGAGCGTGCGCCACCCGTGCTGGTCCTGGACCGACGCTGTTTTGTCCGGATCGTTGTGGTACTCGAACTCGTGGCCGCCGGAGAAGTAGATGGTGCCAGCCTGACCAGCGGGCAGCTCCTCGCCGCCTTCACCCACGATGTGCATTTCGTTGCGGGGGCGGCCGACAGATCCGGGGTGCTCGAGCCATTCGCCCGGAGTGATGAACGACGAACCGAGGTCCTCGGTACCGGCGTAGTACTCGTAGATGATCGGACCCCACCATTCGAGCATCTGGTACTTGACCAGTACGGGGCACGGGGCGGCGGCGTGGACCACGTAGCGCAGACTCGATACGTCGTGACTGAAGCGCTCCCGTTCGGGCAGGCGCAACATGCGGGTGAACATGGTGGGCACGAACTGTGCATGCGTCACCTGGTAGCGCTCAATGGCGGCCAGGCAGTCATCGGCGTCGAAGGTCTCCATGACCACGGCGGTCGCACCGAGTCGGTGCATGGCCATGGTGTAGACGAGGGGCGCCGAGTGGTAGAGCGGAGCGGGCGACAGGTAGACGGACGACCCAGTGATCCCCATGGCGCCGATCCCCTTGGCAATCACTACCGAGGGGGCCTCTGAGTCACCGGGCCGGGTGATGCCGAGCGGCTTGCGCACTCCCTTGGGCACTCCGGTAGTCCCCGACGAGTAGAGCATCTCGCGTCCCTCGGCCTCGTCATCGAGGGCGGTCGGAAGGCCCGAGGCGAGCACCTCGGCATAAGACAAGAACCCGGCGACGTCGCCAGTGGCGGCAATGAGGAGCGGGACTGCGCTCAGGTCGAGCTCGGTGGCTACCGCCACCAGGTCGGCGGTGATCACCAAGGCGCGTGCCCCGCAGTCATCCAAGATGTACTGGGCCTCCTCCCGGCGGAGGTGGGCGTTGAGCGCCGTGTAGTAGAGGCCAGCCCGCTGGGCGGCCCAGGCTGCTTCGATGAACGGCGAGCCGTTGGTCATCATCAGGGCCACGTGGTCTCCGGCCTGCAGCCCGGCTCGACGGAAGACATGGGCAAGGCGGTTGGAGCGCTCATCGAGCTCGCCGTAGGTGGTGACCTCGCCCGATCCGGTCATGATGAGGGCCGGCCGGTCAGGATGGGCGGCGCTGTGGGCGCCGAGGTGCGGGGCGGGCGTCAGCGGTGCGGAATCCATAGTGGCCGGAGTGTACGCCGAGGGCTGGGCCGACACCGGGTGACGGAGAAGGACGGCTCGGGGCCGCCATTGGCGCTTGGCTGGGTAACGTGGTGGCCCACCGGGGAGGTGGACGATGGTCGGTTCTGTGTCGGGGGTGGCCGAAGATAGGCCGGAGATCGCATTAGGCACTCCCGGGTTCTACCTCCGTCCTGATTATCACGAGGTCCTGGCCTGGCTGCGCGCCAACGCCCCGGTGTATCCGACGGTTGATGGCATGGTGGCTCTCAGCCGATGGGAGGACGTGCGGGACGTCAGCCGAGACCCGTCACGCTTCGTATCTAGCCAAGGTGTGCTCATCAACGATCCGCTGCGTAACAGCGGCGGTGGCGGCCTCGGTGCCTTCTCCATTCTTCACATCGACCCACCCCTCCATGCTTCTTACCGGTCGGTCATCAACCGGCTGTTCACCCCCCGCTCGTTGGCGCCGCTCGAGGACCGCATACGCGAGATCGTGCGCGTCGCCCTCGACGAAGCGCCTGCCCGCGAGCCCATCGACCTGGTCGACCGTCTGGCCGCACCCATCCCCATCGCCGTGATCGCCGAACTGCTCGGCATCGACGGGTCCGACGTGGCGCAGCTGCGGAAGTGGTCGGATGCCACCATCGAGTCGGCCGACGGGTCCTCCAACGAGTCGGCCGCCAGCATGGCTGAGTTGCTGGGGTTCCTGACCGACTACATCCGCACTACCGGGCCGGACGGAGTCGAGCTGTTGGGCGTGCTGACCACTACTGAGATCGGCGACCGACTGCTCGACGAGGGCGAGGTGCTCGGGTTCCTGCTGACCCTGCTGGTGGCAGGCAACGAAACAACCCGCACGCTGCTGTCGGGAGGGGCCGAGGCCCTGGCCCGCCACCCGGCCCAGCAGTCGCTGCTGGCCGAGGACCTGTCGATAGTGGCCCCGGCCGTCGAGGAGATACTGCGGTGGGTGACCCCCATCCAGGCCTTCGGCCGCACGGCCGCCGTTGACGTCGAGGTGGCTGGTACCCCGATCCCGGCCGGCTCCTTCTTGGTCATGCTGTACGCCTCGGCCAATCGGGATGATGCAGTCTTCGGCCCTGACGCCGGTGCATTCGACGTGCAACGTCGGATGGGTGCACCACAGTTGGCCTTCGGGTTCGGTGAGCACAGTTGCCTGGGGGCGAGCTTGGCCCGGCTCGAGGCCCGCATCTTCTTCGAGGAACTGCTGGGCCGATACCCGCGGTTCCTGCTGGCCGGCGAACCGACGTACACGAGTTCGACGCTGGTAAGTGGGGCCGAGACGCTGCCCGTGTTGCTGAGCAGCTGAGCAGCTGAGCAGCTGAGCAGCTGAGCAGCTGAGCAGCTGAGCAGTCAGCTCGTGAGCAGTGCGGCCCGTCCGCTGGCGGTGAACTCGTCCCGCAAGGCGGCCAAGTCCGCTCGGCTCATGACGGTATACGAAGATGCGCGGTCCTTCCGCTCCCAGTAGGGATCAGACGAGGACCACTGCTCGGTACGCAGAGGGGCTTTATCCACCTTGTCGGTTCCGGTCACGGGCAGGGCGCCAACGATCCGTAGATACCGGGGTGCCCACTTGGTGCCGAGGTCGGGCTGGTCGGCCAGGAAGGCGGCGAAGGTTTCGGGGTCGAAGCTGTCGCGCTGGTCGAACTCGAGGGCGGCCATGACCTGGTCGCCGGTGTGGGTGTCCGGCACGGCGTAGACGGCCACACCCTGCAGGCCGGGAAGCCGTCCGAGGATCCGCTCGATGGGGGCGGCGGTGAAGTTTTCGCTGTCGACCCGTAGCCAGTCACCAGATCGGCCAGCGAAGTAGAAGATGCCGTCGGCGTCGGCGTAGGCCAGATCGCCCGACCAATACCACCCGTTGCGAATGCGCTCGGCCTCGGCCTCGGGGTTCTTGTAGTAGCCCTCGAAGGCGGAGTGCCGAGACCGACCGATCAGCTCGCCGATGGCCTCGGCCGGGTTGGTGAGGCGCCCGTGGGCGTCGAAGAGGGCGACCGCCCGCTCATTCCCGGTGACTGGGTCGACGATCTTGGCCTCGGCGCCCTTGGGTAGTCGGCCGAGCGCGCCGGGGTGCTGGTCGCCTGCTGGGTGCAGGACGATCGCCCCCTCGCTCGACCCGTAGCCCTCGAACAGCGGGACACCGAACCGCCGCGTGAACTCGGCCTTGTCGGTAGCTGACGTCTCGGGTCCGAGGACGTAGCGGAGCTGGTGATCCCGATCGAGGTCGGTCGGCTCGGTGGCCAAGATGTGCGTTACCGCTCGGCCGACGGTGTTCATGAACGTGGCGCCATGTTGGCGGACGTCGGGGAGGAATCCAGACGCCGAGAACCGCCGCCGCAGCACCATGGTGGCACCACTGGCCATCCAGGGGAAGAGTGAGGACGATAGGGCGTTGCCGTGGAATAGCGGCATGGCCGAGTACAAGATGTCGTCCTGCTGGAACGGCATGCGCTGGGCGGACCGGGCCGCCCTGCCCTGGGACATCCGAACCGCTTTCGGGGTGCCGGTCGACCCCGAGGTGAACACCAAGAGGTAGAGATCGTCCGGTGACGGTGACGGTGATAGGGCCAGGGATGGCCTAGCGGCCGCCAACCCTGCGCCCTCGGCCACGAGAGCCGCGTAGGCATCACCATCAGTGGTCAGTATGCGGTCGGTGGACATGCCGAGATCGAGTCCGTCGAGCAGGGGGCGCTGTCCGGCATCAGTGACCAGCAGCACACAGTCGGTGGAGCGGACGTCACGGGCCAGCTCTTCGCCTCGACGAGTGGGATTGCAGCCGATGACGACAGCTCCGGACAGGGCGGCCCCGGCCAGCAGGAATACGTACTCGGCCGTATTCTCCAACAGGATGCCGACATGTACCGGACCATTGCCGCCAAACTGGTCCAGCAGGCCGGCTCTGGCTCGGGCCTCGGCCACCACCTGGCGCCACGACCACTCCGCACCCTCGAAGTGGAGCGCGGGACGTTCATCAGCCGAGCGTTGCTCGAGTAGCTGAGCCACCGTCTGGAGCGCCGGTGGAGGGATCGGTGCTTCAGCGGATCCGGATATTTCTGATGCCATCGCTGGTCAGCCTGCCCGCGCGGCCAGCAGCTCGAGCAGCTGGCCATCGGGGTCGCGCACCATGACGGCCACACCCACGTCGGTGTCGGTCAGCACCTCGCCACCGAGTGCGGCCACGGCGGCCAGAGTGCCAGGTAGGTCGTCGGTGGTGAACGACAGGTGAGTGAGACCGGGTTCGGCCATGGACCGCTGGCGGGCGGCAGGGTTGCCGGGTCGCTCGAAGTGGAGGAGCTCGAGGACGAACTCGTTGCGGGTGAGGTAGACGGCGGTCAGACCGACGGGACGAGGCACTTGCAGCAAGGTGCTGCACACACCGTCTGGGGGCTGCAACGTGCGTACCTCGGCGAAACCGAAGGCGTCGACGTAGAACCGGCGTGACCGTTCGAGGTCAGCTACGCAGAGCCCGACATGGGTGACGGTGACTGGGGGCACCGGGCCGACGCTACCGGAACCATGGGGTTACTTCCGGGCTGCGTCCTGGGTGAGCCCCGAAGGCATGACCATCCCCACCGTCTGGAGGTGTTGACCCAACATGGTGTCGAACTGCTCGGCCACCGACTCGGTGTCCCAGCCTCCGTCCTTGTGCATCCAGGCGATCTGCTTGGGGTGCTGGAACAGCGAGTAGCTGAAGTCGGTGCGTCCGAAGAGCTGGCCGTTGACATGGCCGGCCCGGTCGGAGGCCAAAAAGGCGACTAGCGGCGCGTTCATGGCCGGGTCGAGGCGAGGGTCCACCTCGCCTTCACCGGCCAGTGCAGCCGTCATTCGAGTGGCACCGGCGGGGGCGATGGCGTTGACAGTGATGCCGGCCTTGGCCAGCTCAAGCGCCCACACGAACGTCATGCCCATCAGTCCGGCCTTGGCCGCGCCGTAGTTCGTCTGCCCGAAGTTGCCGCGGAGTCCGGCCGACGAGGTGACGTTGACAATACGGCCGTAGCCCGCCTCTTTCATGAGTGGGGCGGCGTGCCGGGTGCAGTTGAACGCCCCCTTCAGGTGGGTGGCGATCACGGCGTCGAAGTCCTCCTCCTCCATCTTCACCAAGGTCCGGTCCCGGACGATTCCGGCGTTGTTGACCAAGATGTCGATCTGGCCAAACGAGTCGACGGCGGTGGCAATGATGCGCTGAGCGGCGGCGTAGTCGGTGACCGATTCGTGCGACGGCACCGCCCGGCCGCCTCCGGCCTCGATCTCGCGGCACACAGCGGTAGCTGCGTCTTCCTCGTCGGCGTCACCCCGCAGGCTGACCCCGAGGTCGTTGACGACGACAGCAGCACCCTGGGCTGCCAGCTCCAGGGCGAACTGGCGGCCGATTCCTCGGCCCGCTCCAGTCACTACAGCTACCCGGTTCTCCAGCAGCATCTGGCACCTCGAATCTGCGGTCATCGGCGCCGGTCCCCCGGTCGAGGGAGGTGAGCACCACTATCGCGGGAATACTATGGCAACACCTCCGGGCCGGCCAGGGGCCGGGCCCGGCCAAGAAGCCATCCGACCCCTGCCTGCAGAAAGCCGGTTCACTGTGGCCACGTCTCGAGGTATCGACCCCTTCGCCGAGTCAGAGGACCGCCAGGCGCTGCGAGCGCTGGCCCGAGATGTGGGGCACCGTTCGGTGGCTCCAGGCGCCCGAGATGCAGACCTGAGCGGCGAGCTGTCCGAGGAGGCGCTGGCCGCGCTGGCCGTCGCCGATCTCTTCGGCGTGACCATCGGTGAGGAGTGGGGTGGCCTGGGGCTGGGCGATGTCGAGGCGGCCATCGTGCTCGAGGAGATCGCCCGCCACGATGTCTCGACAGCTATCTGCTGTCAGTTGGCGTTCAACGGACCATCGCGGGGGATCGAGCATCTGGGTGGAGACGCGCTAAAGAACCGATGGCTGCCGCTGGTGGCCGACGGGAAGGCAATCGTGAGCATCGGGATCACGGAGCCCGATGCCGGTTCCGCCGTTCAGGACATGCGCAGCGCTCTGGTGGCTGACGGTCCTGGGCGCTGGCGCCTCTCGGGCTACAAGAACTACTCGACCCTCGGACACCGGGCCGCGGGGATTCTGGTGTGGTGTCGGTGGCCCGGTGGTGAGGGAGCCAAAGGGATCGGGGCGGTTGTGGTCCCGATGGACCGTGAGGGCGTGGAGGTCACCGGTCGACACTGGGGGATGGGTATCCACGCTGCTACCGAGGCCGAGGTGGCCTTCGACGGCGTGCTGATCACTGATGAGGACGTGCTGATCACCGGGGACCCGTCCACTACCGAGGCGTTCAAGGTACTCCTCGGTCATCTCAATCACGAGCGGTGCGGCAACGCTGCCATGTGTGTCGGCGCGGCGCAGGGTGCGCTCGAGCACGCCGTCCGCTACATGAATGAACGCCAGCTCGGGGGTCAGCCCATCGGCGAACTGCAGGGTCTGCGTTGGAAGCTCTCGGAGATGGCAGTGCAGCTCGAGGGGGCCCGACTGCTGCTCACCCGGGCTGTCCACCTGGCCGGGCCAGGTGGTACTCCGCCACCGCTGGAGACAGCGCTGGCCAAGACGGCAGCCAACCTGGCCGCCAAGCTGGTCTGCGACGAGGCCATGCAGATCCACGGGGGCTACGGCTATAGCCACGAGTACCCGGTCGAGCGCGCCTATCGGGACATTCGAGGCCTCTGCTTCGGAGCCGGGACCGTGGAAGCCCAGCGGAACTTCATCGGATCGTCGGTGGTGGCAGGCAGGACAACGGTGTCACCGGGTTGGATGGAACCGCTGGTCCGATAGTACGGAACTGGCCTTCAGCCACCGGGCCGGAGGAACCGGCCTTCGGGGTCCCATCGGCGCAGCCGTTCGATGAGTGCGGGATCGACGGGATCGAGTTCGACCACGTGTTCGGCCACATGGAGGTCCCACGGGCACAGGGCGCGTACAGCGGCCGCCCGCTCAGCGATGGAGCCCTCGCCGTGGGCTACCGCCGTGAGGGCCAGCTCGCCGGTGTCATCCCGCTCGAAGAGGGCGAGGTCGGTCACGAAGGCGCGGACCCGCACGCCGGGGGAGGTGATGTAGGGCACCTCGGCCACAGCCCGCCGACGGGTCAAGGTGGACATGACGACGACCTCATCGGCGGTGGAGGCGACGTCGTTGCCTCCACCGGAACCGACCAAAAACACCGAGTCGCCGATCACGGTGGAGTTGATGTTGCCGTGGCGGTCGATCTGCGCTGCACCCAGGCACGCCAGCAGCGTGGTCCCTGGGCCGCCGACCAGTCCAGCCAGGACCTGCTCGGCGTCACCCAGCATGGTGGCCGTGGGGAAGCTCCGGTGGTTGAAGATGAACGGGTCGGCCGGTGTCGGCTGGTAGCCCAGCAGTCCCAGCTCAGCGGCCAGTACGACCTCGGAGCCCCGGTCGCGTGCCAGTTCGACAGCCAGCCACGCCGCCAAGTTGGCCACACCTGCTCCGGCCAGCAGAGCGTCGGCGTCGAGAGCCACGACCCGGTCGGCCAGGTACCGGGCTCCGTGGACGGCGGCGATCTCCCAGGAGACTGGTTCGGCTTCCAGGTCGGGCGGATGGGCGGCTTCATCATCCTTCCACGAGTCGGGTTCGGCCCGGCGACGCAGTTCGGCAATCCGCTTCGGCCCGAGGCGGGCCAGATACTCCTCTTGGTTGGCTGGAGCGAGCACCCACTCCTCGATCCAACGGTCGTACTCGTTGCCGTGGCTGGCCGTCCGGGCCTCGGCCCAGAACTCGAGGTCTTCGCCGTAGGGATCGACCGGCACATCGCGGGCGAACAGGCCGCCGGGGTGGGCACCGAGGGGTGTTTCGACCACGGCCAGCACCCGGTGGGCGGGGACTTGGACCAGGTGCGACCACGGGCGGATGTCGTCCACCACCCGATCGACGGTGGCGACGACTCCGCGTCGAGCGGCCAAAGCCCCCCACATGCCTTCGAGCCCCGGGGGTTGGAAGGCGAGGTTGCCCTGCCGGTCGGCGACCGGGGCGTGGAGCAGCGTGATGTCCGGGGCGTAGGCGGCCAACAGGCCGACCGGTCCGTAGGGGGTGTCTACCTGGCTGTAGCCGGGGTTGTTGGCCATCGAGGACCCGGCCAGCGATCCAGTGGTGACGGCGGGAAGACCGCGGGCCGCCGCCTCGAGACGCTGCAGAAAGGTGAGGAATGACCAGTGCTCCACCTCGACCTCGCCGGCCAGGTAAGCATCGGAAAAGTTGGGATTGGGGGAGAAGCTCGGGAAGATATCACCCGAGTAGCCGGTGACCACCTTGTCCACCAGGCCACCGCGGAAGAAGAGGGCTCCGAGGCTGGACAGGCTGAGCATGACCAGGGTGAAGTGCGGATCCCGTCCCCACCAGTGGCGGACCAGGTGGCGGGCGGCGGCTGTCCACCGGGTGTGGTTGGTGACGATGTGGAGTGAGTCGCCGGGGCGGACGTGGGCCACCGCCTCATCGAGCGAACAGACTTTGTCTCCTGAAGTGGCCTTGCCTCCTGGGGGAACCTTGTCTCCCACGCCCGCGACGGGCGATGCTCTGCCCGCTTCGGGTCCAGGGCTGGGGGAGCCGGCCATGCCGGGCAAACTAGCGGACCGGAAGCAGGACTGGGAGCAGGACCGGGAGCAGGACCAGGGTTAGCATCCACACATGATCCGCTACGAAGTCCGCGACGACCGGGTCGGTCGCATCACCCTCGATCGGCCAGAAGCCCGCAACGCCTTGACCGTCGAGATGCGTGACGACCTGGTGGACGCCGTGCGCTCCGCCCGGGAGGACCCCCGTGTGCGAGCACTGTTGGTGACCGGGTCCGGCGACTCGTTCTGTTCGGGCATGGACCTGCGGGCGTCGACTGTGGCCAGTGCCGGCGGGGCCGGATTCGATCCTCGCTCCACGAGTGAGGCCCTGCGCAAAGGCGTGCAGACGTTCATCCGGGAGTTGTGGGAGATGGACAAGCCGACGGTGGCGGCCGTGAACGGAACTGCCGTGGGTCCCGGTGCCCATCTGGCCCTGGCCTGTGACTTCGTCCTGACCCAGGCCACCACCCGGTTCATCTGGTCGTTCGCCCGTTGGGGTCTGGTGGTGGATGCCGGCGGCGCCTACCTGCTGCCGCGACTGATCGGACTGCCGCGTGCCAAGGCCATGGTGCTGCTCGGTGAAGAGGTGTTGGGGGCCGAAGCGGTCAATCTCGGCCTGGCCTATCGGTGTTTCGACACTCCCGAAGAACTGGCCATCGCCGCCGACGAACTGGCCGTTCGGCTGGCCCAAGGACCGACTCGTTCGCTTGGTCTGTCCAAGCAGCTGTTGAACGCCAGTTTCGAAACCTCCCTGCCCGTGTCGCTCGATCGCGAGGCCCACTTCCAGGCTCTGGGCACCGTATCGCCCGAGATGGCCGAGGGCATGGCCGCGTTCAAGGAGCGCCGGCCGCCCGACTTCATCGGATCGACGGAGCGCCCGGAAGCCTGACCTGCGCCGTACGCTGCACGCTGTTCCCCGTGCGGCGCAGAGTAATGAGCCCAGGCTCAGATGATGCCATCGGACAGGAGCCCGTCCAACTCATCTGAGGACAGTCCGACGAGGTCGCGCCAAACTTCGTCGTTGTGCTCGCCCAGCAGCGGAGCTGGTCGTGGGGCGACCGGGGTTCGTCCGTCGATCCGGGGTGCCGGGGCCTGCTGACGGTGCGGTCCAGCGATCGGGTCGTCGATGGTGACTAGGTCACCACGGGCGGCCAGATGCGGATCGGCCAGGATGTCGGCTGCCGTATACGCCGTGGCCACCGGGACTTCGTGGGCGATGCACGCCGCCTCCACCTCGGCCGCCGAGCGGGCTGACGTCCACGCCGCCACCATGTCGTTGATCTGGTCGGAACCGGCCGCCCGCTGGGACAGTGTGGCCCACTCGGGATCATCGGCCAACTCGGGGGTGCCCATGGCCTCACACAGCCTGCGGAAGTTGGCATCGGATCCAGCGACGATGCACACGTAGGTGCCATCAGCCGTCGGATAGTTGTCGATCGGGGCCGAGTTGGCCATCCGGTTCCCCTCGCGCCCACGGGTGATCCCCAGGCGGTCTTGGCCGGCGATGGTCCACTCCAGGATGCGCAGTACGGACTCGGTCAAGGTGGCATCCACTACTCCGCCGCGTCCGGTGCCCTCGGGACCGTCACGCCGGTAGAGGGCGGCGGCTACCGCCGAGGCGGCAAACGAGCCAGTGAGGTAGTCCGACACCGACAGCCCGGGGCGCACCGGAGGTCGGTCGGGGTAGCCGGTCAGGTGGAGCAACCCTCCGTAGGCGATGCCCATGCGGTCGAGGCCGGTCCGGCCTGAGTTGGGGCCGTCTTGGCCAAAGACGCTGATCCGGGCCCAGATCAGTCGCGGATCGCAGTCGTCCGGCCCGATGTTCCAGCGCTCCATGGCACCGGGGCGGAAGTTCTCGCAGACCACGTCGGCGGTGGCCGCCAGCCGCCGGAACAAGGCTTGTCCCTCGGGGCGACGCAGGTCCAGGGTGACCCCGCGTCGACCACGTCCCTCGACGGCCCACCACATCGAGTACCCCGGACCGTCGTCCTCGGTGGGGGCGAAGGGCCCGATGGTGCGCATGAAGTCGCCACCTCGAGGGTCCTCGATCTTGATGACATCGGCCCCGAGGTCGCCGAGCAGGCCAGCACAGAACGGCGCACTGATCCGGGTACCCACATCGAGGACTCGGATGCCCTCGAGCGGTAGCCGGTCGAAGGCATCAGCCATGCTGTTCACCGGTGCTGGCAGGGTCAGTCACGGTGCTCGGCGAATACCTCGGACATCGAGCTCTTGGCTTGGCGGGCCTTGAGTGCCGACGTAGCGGTTTCGGTGTTGTGCATCCATTGATGGGCCATGAAGTGGTACTTCCACGAGGCCTCCTTGCCCATCAACGTGGCCGTGTTATTCAGCGAGTCCTTGACCACTTGGGCTGTAGTGGGAGGCACCAGCGCCACCCGGTCGGCCAGTTCGTCGACCCGTTGGGTCAACTCCTCCCTCGGCACCACTCGGTTGACCAGTCCGAGGCGCCAGGCCTCCTGAGCATCCAAGGTCTCGCCGGTCCACAGGAACTCTTTGGCCTTGCGAATCCCGAGTTCCCAAGGCTCGACCAGCAGTTCGACCCCGGCGCCAGTCATGCGCAGGACCGGGTTCTGGAAGGTGGCATCGTCGGAGGCCACGATGAGGTCGCACATACAGGCCAGCATCAGGCCGGCGGCGACACAGGCCCCTTGAACTGCGGCAATAGTGGGCTTGCGGAAGTGGTAGATCCGCTGGCAGCGCTCCACGTACATGACCTGCTCGTGGCGAAACTTGCCTTCGGGCGTGTCCCGCATGCGGCGCCACTCGTCGGGCTCGGTATCTCCCACCAGCGCTTTGAGGTCGTGACCGGACGAAAAGTGCTTGCCGTTGCCGGCCAGCACTACCACCCGGACCTCGTCATCGGCGTCGGCTTGATCGAGGCAGGCGTCGATGCCATCGATGAGAGCAGTGTCCTGGGCGTTGGCCACCTCGGGACGGTTCATGGTGATGGTGGCTACATGGCCACGCACTTCGTACAGGACCACAGGTTCATCCTTGGGCACTGTTGCCTCCGTTCCTGTTGTTCGCATGGATCGTGCTGCTCGGGCTGCTCGTGCTGCTCGGGCTGCTCGGGCTGCTCGTGCTGCTCGACTGGCGGCCATCGCGGCCACCGGCCCCCGCCTCGGACCGGACCGGTCGGGGCAGGCCCAGCACCCGTTCGCCCAGTATGGTCCGCTGGATCTCGTTGGTCCCGGCCCATACCGATGACGCCTGGTAGTAGAGCCACGAACGCTGCCACATCCCGTCTCCTTGCGCATGCTCGGCGCCCTTCCACAGCGATGCTGACCCGCCCAGGACGGCCATAGCCGTCTCGTGCATCCGTTTGCTCATCTCGCTCCAGTAGAGCTTGAGGGCGCTGCCCTCCGGCCCAGGGTCGAGCCCCTTGGCCAGGCGGCTGACACTGCGAAGGTTGTGGAGTTGGAAAATCCGCACTTCGACGTAGGCCTCGGCCAGCCGCTGACGCAGCCGCACGTCGTCGAAGGCGCTGCCCTCGGCGGCCATGGCTAGGAGCTCCTCCAGGAGCTGGATGTGGATGACCAGTTGCCGGGGGTTGGTCCCGCGCTCGTGGGAGAGGGTCGAGTTGGCCACCGTCCACCCGTCGTGCTCGGCCCCGATCAGCTGGTCGGCGGGTACGAACACACCATCCAAGAAGACCTCGTTGAACTCCGCATCACCGGTCAGCTGCAGCAGTGGACGCACGTCGACCCCGGGTGCATGCATGTCTACGACCAGATAGGAGAGCCCGCGGTGCTTGGGGGCATCAGGATCGGAACGGGCCAGGCACACCCCCCAGTCGGCGAACTGGGCGTAGGACGTCCACACCTTCTGCCCATCGAGCACCCAGCCACCTTCCACCGGCGTGGCTCGGGTGGTGACGCTGGCCAAGTCACTACCTGCGCCGGGCTCGCTGAACAGCTGGCACCAGAGTTGGTCGGCACTGAGGATCCCCGGGAGCCACCGCTGTCGCTGCTCCTCGGTCCCGTGGGTCAAGAGCGTGGGCCCGGCCAGGTTGACGCCGATGCGTCCCACCAGTTCGGGGGCACGGGCACGGGCCAACTCTTCTTGCACGATGAAGTGCTCGGTCGGGCCCGCCTGGCGACCGCCATAGATCTCGGGCCACGTCACGCCCACCCACCGGTCAGCGGCCAACTGCCCTTGCCACTCACGGCCGAATGCCACCTCTTCGGCCAAGTCGTCGAAACGCGGTGGGAGCCCTTTGCCGTACTCCCATGGCAGGTGCTCGTGGAGCCAGGAGCAGATGTCGGTCCTGAGTGCTGCTTCGGTGCTGCTCGGACTCAGGTCCACGGGCCCCACTCGGACGGCGGCATCGCGGTAATACTATCCACCCATGGACTTCGATCTCTCGGTCGACCAGTCGGCTCTCCAGGAGGAGGCCCGCCGGTTCCTCGACAGCTACTCGGGTCCCGAGCAGGTGCGTGCCCATCTGGCGACCGGTGCCCCCTACGACGTAACCCTATGGGGGGCCATGGTCGAACAGGGCTGGCCGGCCGTGGCCGTTGCCGATGATCGTGGTGGACTCGGCCTCGGATGGGTCGAGGCGGTGGTGCTGATCGAAGAGGTTGGCCGCCACACGGCGCCCGTGCCGTACATCCCCCAGCTACTGGCCCTCGACGTACTCGCTACTGACCCAGCCATTGACAGCACCCATCTGGCGGCGGCGCTGATCGCTGGGACGGCCACGGCGGCGGTGGCCTGGTCGGGCCGCCACGGAGCGGTCACGTGGGAGGGTGACGGCACCCGAGGAACGCTGACTGGGCGGCTCGGTCCGCTCGAAGGTGCCACGGCCGCCGATATGGCCGTAGTGGTGGCGCCCCATGGCGTGTTCTTGGTGGACTTGGCCGCCGTAGGTCGTCCGAAGCCTGAGCCAGCCATGGACGTCACCCGAAGCCTGTCTTGGCTGACCCTGGACGCCACCCCGGCAACTCGTGTGGGCGATGGTTCGGTATCGGCTCGGCTTGGTGCTCTTGGGGCGCTGGCGACGTCGGCTGAGCTACTGGGGGGATCTGGACGGGTGCTGGAGCTAGCTACGGCCTACGCCAAGGACCGCGTGCAGTTCGGAGCGCCGATCGGCAGCTTCCAGGCCGTCAAGCACCGCTGTGCCGACATGCTGGTCGACGTCGAAGGCATGCGGTCGGCCACCTGGTTCGCGGCATGGGCGGCATCGACCGGTGAGTCGGGCTGGGAGATGGCGGCCTCGACCGCCAAGGTCTGGTGTGCCGAGGCGTCCAAGCGGGTCATGGCTTCAGGCCTGCAGGTCCACGGGGGAATCGGGTTTACGTGGGAGCACGACCTCCACCTGTTCATCAAGCGGGCCCAGTTCTCCCAACTCGACTTCGGGGATGCCAACTATCACCGGGGCACACTCGCCACGAGTCTGCGCGAGTCGGTGCTGGCCGGCCGCGACGTGATGTGACCATAGGAGCCCATCGACGATGACCACCCCTTCGATCGGTGATGCCCCGGCCCTGGGCCAGGCCGCCCTGCCCGCCGAGAGCGCGGCCGCCCTGCTGCGGTCTAACGCTCACTCGGTTGATCTGGGTGGACGGCCCGCTATCCGGTTCGAGGACCGGGTGATCACCCACGCCGAGTACTACCGCCAGTCGTGCCGCTGGGCCAACCTCTTCCTGCAGTGGCGTCGGCCTGACCGACCGCTCCATGTGGGCATCCTGCTCGACAACATCCCCGAGTATCTCTTCGCTTTCGGCGGAGCGGCCCTGGCTGGAGCCACCATCGTCGGGGTCAACCACACACGCAGTGGCACTCATCTGCTCCACGATGTCAGTCACACCGACTGCGCCCTGGTGGTTTACGAGCCGAGGCATCACGACCTGATCGCCCCGGTCCTCGACCAGTTGCCGTCGGTGCTGGTGGTGGGTGACACGCTGGTCGCAGCCCTGGCCGCGGTGGATGACGAGGATCCGTACGCCGAGGCCGAGTTGGACCAGCCGTGGGCGCTGATCTTTACCAGCGGCACCGCGGCCGCGCCCAAAGCAGTCATCTGCTCGCAGCGGCGCATCCTGGTGACCGGGAACCGCATGGCCCAGATGATGGGGGTCGGCTCCGACGACGTCGGCTACGTTTCTATGCCGCTGTTCCACTCCAACTCAGTGATGGTGGGGTGGGCGCCATCACTGGTGGTGGGAGCCTCGGTGGGTCTGGCCCGTCGGTTCTCGGCGTCGGGATGGCTGCCGGACGTGCGCCGCTTCGGGGCCACGTACTTCAACTACACCGGTAAGCCGCTGGCCTACATCCTGGCTCAACCCGAGCGCCCTGACGATGCCGACAACACCCTGCGGGTGGCCTATGGGAATGAAGGAGCGCCGCAGGTGGTCGAGGCCTTCGGCGACCGCTTCGGAGTGCGGGTGATCGACGCGTTCGGAGCCACCGAAGGCGGACTGGCCGTGACCCGGGTCGATGATGCTCCTCCGGGCTCGGTGGGCAAGGCCGGCCCCGAACTCAGGATCGTGGCCGAAGACAGCACAGAGTTGGCCCGGGCGACCTTCGATTCGGCCGGCACCCTGGTCGAACCGGTGGCTTGTGTCGGCGAGATCGTGAACACGGCAGGCGTCGGTGTCTTCGAGGGCTACTACAACAATGACGAGGCCAATGCGCGGGCCACTCGCAACGGTTGGTATTGGAGCGGGGACCTCGGGTATCTGGACGAGCAGGGGTACCTCTACTTCGCCGGGAGGAACGCCGACTGGATCCGGGTGGACGGGGAGAACTTCACGGTCGGGCCGATCGAGACGGTGATGAGCCGGCACGGCGATGTGCTGGCCTGCGCTGCCTACGGGGTGCCGGATCCGGAGGCAGGCGATCAGGTCATGCTGGCGTTGGTCTTGCGCGAGGGCGCGGTCTTCGACCCCGAGGGGTTCGCTGCCTGGATTGATGGACAGGCCGACCTCAGTCCCAAGTGGCGCCCCACCTTCCTCCGGCTGGCGACCGTGCTGCCCACCTCACCCACTAACAAGGTGCTCACCCGCACCTTGGTCCACGAGAAGTACCGACCGGACCGGACCGGTACCGACGTGCTGTGGGTCCGGGGCCGGGGTGATGCTGGCTTCGGACTGTTCGGCGCTGACGAGGCCGAGTCGCTGCGGCAGCGGATGGAACGATTCGGTCGTCAGCGCTTCTGGGATCTCTGAAGGTCCGCTCGTGGTGGTCTTGGTTGTCATGAGCTGACCGGTGGGGGAGAGTGGGGCTGATCACGATGCGTTCTTTGGGGGAAGATGAAAACACGAGCTGCCGTTCTGTGGGGCCTGCACCAGGAGTGGCAGATCGAGGAGATCGACCTGGACGGACCCAAGGCCGGTGAGGTCCTGGTCAAGTGGGAGGCGGCCGGACTGTGCCACTCGGACGAGCACCTGGTCACTGGGGATGTGCTTCCTGATCCCAGCATGCTCGAGCAGTTCGGGCTGCCGCCCAGCTTTCCGATCATCGGCGGCCATGAGGGGGCGGGCACCATCCTCGAGGTGGGTGAGGGTGTCCGAGGGCTGCGGGTCGGAGACCACATCGCAGCCAGCTTCATCCCGGCGTGCGGTCGCTGCCGGTTCTGCGTGTCCGGTCGTAGCAGCCTGTGCGACATGGGGGCTCGGGTCTATGGGCACGGACAGATCAGCGACAGGACGGACCGGCATCACCTGAACGGCGAGGGTGTACCCATCGTGGCGAAGCTGGGGACGTTCGCGGAGCACGGCGTGATCAACGAGGCATCGGCCATCAAAGTCGATCCGGACCTGCCGATGGAGGTAGTGGCTCTGGTGTCGTGCGGAGTGGCTACCGGATACGGATCGGCCATCTACCGGGCCGAGGTGAAGCCCGGCGAGACGGTCGTCGTGGTCGGAGTCGGCGGTATCGGAATCAACGCCGTCCAAGGCGCTCACATCGCCGGAGCCCGCAACATCGTGGCTGTAGACCCGATCGAGCTGAAGCAGAAGACTGCGCTCGAGCTAGGGGCGACCCATGTCGCATCGTCCATGTCTGAAGCCACCCAGCTGGTCTCCGACCTGACCCGAGGAGTGATGGCCGACTCGGTGATCCTGACGCCCAGCCTCATGTACGGCGACCTTTTAGCGCCGGCGCTGTCGCTGACCGCTAAGGGTGGCACCTGCGTGGTGACGGCCGTTGCCCCGCTCAACCAGCGCGACGTGGTCCTCGATCTGTTCGAGCTGGCCATGTGGCAGAAAGAGATCCGGGGAGCCATCTTCGGCGGGGGGAGTCCCCGCAACGACATCCCGATCCTCCTCGACCTGTACCGGAACGGACAACTGAAGCTCGACGAACTGGTCACCCGGACCTATCCGCTGGAGGAGATCAACCAGGGGTACGAGGATATGCGGGCCGGACGCAATATCCGAGGCGTGCTGGTGATGTAATGGCCCGCCGTTACTGGCCCGCCGGCTGCGACTGAGAAGTAATTCCTCCGCGATGGTGCCTACTTGTTGAAGTAGTAGCGCAGCAGCAGTTCAGCGACGCATGCCGGCTTGGGCGAGCCCTCTACCTCGAACGTCAACTCCAACGTGGCCTGCACCCCATCATCTCCCAGTGACTCCGCTCCGGACAGCATGGCACCGAGCCGAAGGGTGGCTCCCACCGGCACCGGACTGGGGAACCGCACCTTGTTGAGGCCGTAGTTGACCCCCATGCGGATGTTCTCCCACGTCACGATGTCGTGGAGCAGCACGGGACCGAGGGCCAGCGTCAAGTAGCCATGGGCGATGGTTCGGCCGAAGGGGCCGGCCGCAGCCCGCACCGGGTCGACATGGATCCACTGGTGGTCACCGGTGGCCTCGGCGAACTGATCGACACGCTCCTGGGTCACCTGGTGGCTGGCGCTGTAGCCGAGGTGTGTGCCGATGAGTGGAGTGAGGTCCTCGAACGAGGTGATGGTGTGCATGCCCGAGCGTACCGTCGGCCTACCGGGTGACGCCGTGCCGAGGGCGATACCATCGCCGAAAGGGGCACGCCGGACCGAGATGGGGAGGTGGCACATGACTGACGCCGAGCGCCGGGTACCACCGCGTTTCGACCCCTTCTCTGACGAGTACTTCGGCGATCCCTACGACCTCTACCGCTCCATGCGCGACGAGGCACCGGTGTCCTTCAATGACACCTATGGCTTCTGGGCGCTGTTCCGCTACGACGACGTACGGGCCGCCCACCTGAACTGGCAGACGTTTACCAGCACGCACGGTGTGGACCTGGCCACGCTGTCCACCGAACCTGAGCTGGTCCGCCTCTATGGGCTGATGATCATGATGGACCCACCCGAGCACGAGCGAGCCCGGGCCCTGGTGGGCCGGGTGTTCACGCCTCGTGCGATCCAGGCGCTCGAGCCCATGGTGGCCGAGGTAATCGAGGACACGCTCGCCCTCGTTGACGGCGCTGAGTCCTTCGACGCCGTGGCGGAGTTCAGCGGCCCGTTCCCCGTCGAGATCATCTGCCGCATGCTCGGCGTGCCTGCCGGTGAGCGCCAGCAGATCCGGCACTGGCTGGACCTCACCCTCGAGCGCCGTCCCGGCGAGCTCGGTCCTACCCCGGAGGGCATGGAGGCTTCGATCGCCAGCTGGTCGTACTTCCTCGAGCTCACCCGCCACAAGCGCAAGTACCCGGGTGATGACATGATTTCCCGCCTGACCCAGGCCGAGGTCGAGCGGGCTGACGGTCAGACCACCAAACTCGACGACGGCGAGATTGCCGGCTTCATCAGCCTGCTGGGCGGCGCCGGTGCAGAGACGGTGACCAAGCTGGTGGCCAATGCCGTGATGCTCTTCCATCAGAACCCTGGGCAGTACGCCAAGGTGGTAGCCGACCCTGGGCTGATCCCAGGAGCGGTCGAGGAGGTGCTGCGTATCCTGCCGCCGTCGCAATATCAGGGACGGTTCTCGGCTCAGGACTCGGTGGTGGGCGGAGTGGCCATCCCAGCTGGTCACCCCGTCCTGCTGGTCACTGGATCAGCCACGCGGGACGAGCGGTTCTTCGACCGGCCCGATGAGTTCGACATCGAGCGGACGCCGAGCCAGGCCCTCGGGTTCGGGTTCGGGATCCACACCTGCCTGGGGGCGGCGCTGGCTCGGATGGAGAGCCGTCTGGCTATCGAGGCACTCACGCGGCGCTGGTCGAGTCTGTCAGTCGATGAAGCGGGCTGCCGCCGGGTACAGATGTCCAATGTGGCCCGGCTACGCCAAGGTCCCGGTCCACCCCACGGTGTGAGCATGGAGTCCTGGCGCATGGAGTCCTGACGCGTGGGCGGCGAGCGATGGGCGGCGAGCGATGGGCGGCGAGCGATGGGCGGCGAGCGATGGGCGGCGAGCGACCCTGCAGGTGCATCGCTCGCCGGCGGGTCCCGGCCGGGCGTGGGACGATGGAGCGTGGACGTGCAGCGAGTGGTATTCACAGGGTTCGAGGGAGTGCAGTTGGTAGGCGACGTCCGGGGCGACCCCAACGGCTGGCCGGTGCTGCTACTTCATGGCGGTGGCCAGACCCGCAATGCATGGGGCACGGCGGCCGAGCGGATAGCGGCCGCAGGATGGCGGACTATCTCGCTTGATCTCCGGGGCCATGGGGAGAGTGACTGGGCTCCCCGGGGCGACTACTCGTTCACTGCCTTCGGCAGCGACGTGGTGGCGGTCGCCGACGAACTGGGTCGGGCCCCGGTGCTGGTGGGTGCATCGCTCGGTGGACTGTCTGCGCTCTACGCCGAAGGGACCAGCGACCGGGTGGTGTCGGCTGGGCTGGTGTTGGTCGACATCACGCTCAAGACCAACATGGAGGGGATCCAACGGATTAAGACGTTCATGGAGTCGGGGCTGGATGGATTCGACAGCCTGGATGCCGCCGCTCTGGCCATCGCCGCGTACACACCGGAGCGCACCCGCTCGATCAACCACGACGGGTTGCGCAAGGTGCTGCGTGAGCGCGATGGCAGGTGGTACTGGCACTGGGACCCGGTCTTTATCAGCCAGGGCCGCAACGAAGCGGTGCCAGAGGTACTGATCGACCTGTTGAACACGGCCTTGGGCAACATCCGGGTGCCCACGATGCTGGTGCGGGGCCTGCTCAGCGACGTGGTCACGCAAGAGGGGGTCGACCACCTGCTCGAGTCCGTGCCGGGGTCGACCGTGGTGGATGTGGCTGGGGCCGCCCACATGATCGCCGGCGACCGTAACGATGCCTTCTGCGATGCTGTGCTCGCATTCCTGCACGACCGCATTCTCCCTGTCATCGACTGACGGTCCAGCCCAGGCCGCTCAGGTCCAGCCCCGGGCCTTTACGTCCAGCCCCGGCCCTTTACGTCCAGCTGGTGCCGAAGCGGTCCCGGTGCGCCACTTCGCTCAGTGGCCGCCGGCGCGGTGGGCCGAGGGGACGGGCTGGCCAGCCCAGGGGGATCACGGCCATCGGGCGGATGTGGTCGGGAGTGCCAAGGATGGAGGCCAGCGTCGCCTCGTCGATGGTGGCCAGCGTGGTCATGGCCGACCCGAGGCCGAGGGCGTTGGCCGCCAGCAGTAGGTTCTGTGTGGCTGGGTAGATCGAAGAGGCCAGCGTCGACCGGTGGGCCACCGACGAGTCGCCGCAGACGACCACGAGGACGGGAGCGCTAGCCACCCCGGTTTCGGCCCCAGCATCGACGTCGTCGAGCAACTGTGGTGTCAGTCGACCCTCGGACATGGGCCGTCCGGCCTCGCGCCAAAGCCGGCGAGTCAGATCGCCGATAGCCGAGCGCTGGGCATCGTCCCCGACGACCACGAAGACCCACGGCTGGAGGTTTTCCGCACTCGGGGCGTGGGTGGCGGCGCTAATGCACCGGGCGACCAGGGCGTCGTCGACCGGTCGCCCGTCGAACTGCCGGCAGGCCCGCTGGGCCAGCACGACCTCGAAGAACGTCGGGTCAGCGCCTTCTTCGTTTGGGTTGGTCACGAGTCCCACAGGAACTTCCTGTACTGGTACTCGTCGTCTGCCTCGTGCGAGCGCCGTCCATGCCCGATGGGTGCGCTGGGTATCTGGCCATTCAAGCGATCGGACGGCTCGATCTGATGGTCGTCGACCGAGATGACGGGCACCGCCGTGGTCCGAGGCCCTGGATATGACAGCAGCATGGTCCCCACGGATGCCCAGGGTAGCGTCGCCCGCAACCGGAGACTACGGAGTCCGCAGAGGTGCTGACCACCGAGCAGGTGTCAGTTTCGAACTCGATATCTCGGACATGGCCAGCCGTTCCGGCTGATGGTGCTGTCAGGCACCTCGCGGCTCCAGGCAGTCCGGGTCACGTCGGAGCTCGCGTCGGGCCATAGCCTCGAAGAACCCGATGAACCCCTCGCCGTCGAGAGAACGGAAGAATGATCGGGACGGCTCGGGCAGGGGCCGCCCCACCTCGATGGCCTCCACAAACCAGGCCCGCCTACTGCGGTACTCGAGGGCCACGGCCCGCTGGTGGGCGGCCCGGATACTGCCCGCGGTGACCAGGACCCCGTGGTTGGACAGCAGTGCTGTGGCCGCATCTCCCATGGCCACGATGGCGCGATCGGCAGCCAAGGCGGAGTTGACCGGGCCGTCGTATTCGTCGACGACGACCGGCTCGCCACCGCCGAGAGCCGAGCTCTGGTCGTAGCATTCGGGAACCCGGCCCAGATCGGCCCAGATCGTTGCGAACCGGGGGTGGTGGTGCACGGCCACCACTACGTCGGGACGTCGCCGGTGTAGGGCCAGATGGAGCGGAAAGCCCGGAGGCAGCGCCCACCGGCCCTCCAGCACAGTGCCGTTCTGGTCGACTCGCAGCACATCATCGGGTCGGAGTTCCTCCCACAGCAACGACCACGGGGTGCACAGCAGGGTGCCGTCGTCCTGGCGGTAGCTGATGTGGCCGGCGAGGTGGTCGTCGTACCCTTCGCTCCACAGCGTCCGCGCCAACAGCACGACTTCCTGGCGTGCCGTGAGTTCAGGGAGGAGAGCCTCAGGAGTGGGGGAGAACGGTGCCGCGGTCACGGCACCACGGTGGTGGGCAGCGGCCACCGGTAGAGGCGAGCCGCGTTCTCGTGGGTCAGCATGCGCAGTTCTTCCACGGGCAGATGACCCCAGCATCGTTCGATCACGCCTTGGGTGTCGGGCCAGGTGGAGTCGCCGTGCGGATAGTCGACCTCCACCATGATGTGGTCGATGCCGATCCGATGACGGGTGTCGATGGTGGATGGGTCGTCGATGGTGCAGAACCAGAAGTTGCGTTGGAGCACGTCGGCTGGCCGCAGTCCGGAGGTGTCGTAGTCGCGCCCATAGCCCGATCGGTCCACGATGTTGTCGAGCCGGTCGAGCAGCATGGCTACCCAGCCGATTCCGCCTTCGCTCATGGCGATCCGCACGTCAGGGAACCGGACCGGCAGCCCGGACCACAGCCACTCGGCGCACGCCGTCAACGACATCTGCCCGAACAGGGTGGCGCCCAGGGCCACCAGCGGGCCATCAGGCGGGAGGTCGGACATGCCCGAGGAGCCGACGTGGAGGGAGATGACGGTGTCGGTCTCCTGACATGCGGCCACGATCGGGTCCCAGTAGCCGCTGAACAGCGATGGGAGACCCATCCGGTGTGGCCGCTCGGGCAGGGTCACCGAGCGGAACCCGCGTGCAGCGTTGCGTCGGATCTCGGCGGCACCCTGGTCGGCGTCGGCCAAGAAGGTGATGCCACACGGGATGATGCGGTCAGGGTAGGGCTGCCACCAGGCCTCGTAGAGCCAGTCGTTCCAGGCCCGGGTGACGGCCAGCCCCAGACCGGGGTCGTCAGTCCGGGAGAAGACGCTGCCCGAGAACCCGGCGATCTGGGAGGGGAAGTTCAGCGATGCCCATACCCCGTTGATGTCCATGTCGGCGATCCGGGCGTCGATGTCCCAGCAGCCCCGGCGCATGTCTTCGAACCGGGTGGGTTCCAGGGTCACGTGCTCGGGGCGGCGACCGGCCACCGCGTTCATCCCGACCTGCGTGTAGCGCTTCCCGTCGAACTCCCACAACTGGTTCCCGCGTTTGTCTTCCACTACACGGGGCGCCAGATCGGTGTAGGGCGCCGGTATCCGGCCCTCGAACATGTCGGGAGGCTCGACCAGATGGTCGTCGACGGAGATCACGGTGGCGCGAACCGGACGGGGCTCCGGGTCGGGGAGCAGCGTGTCCCGACGGGTGACGATAGTCATGGGTCTACCTCCATGGGCCGAGTATGCCAGGCCGACTCGTTCAGGGGCCTCCGGTAGGGTGAGGACGCTGACGCCTCGGGGCGGGACGGCGAGCGGGCGAGGAGTCCTGTGGGCGTTACCGGGCTGGCCAATCTGGCGATCAAGGTGGCAGACCTTGACGGCGCCGTCGCCTTCTATGTCGCCGCTGGGGCCGACGTGCGGGACCGGATGGAGTGGTCGGGGGGCGAGCGCGCCGACGTCTATCTGGGCCCGGTCATGATCACGCTGTTCACCCGGGCCATCTACGAAGACGCCGTCAACCTGCCCGACGAAGGGTTTCTCCACCCCGCCCTATTCACCGACGACCTCGATGCTGAACTGGTCGGCCACCAGGTGCTGTGGGGCCCGACCGTGGTCGAGGGGGCATTCGGCCGCCTTCGTCGAGGCTCCCGGAGGCATCCGTCTCGAGTTCATGGAGCAGTTGGAGCCCCCGCTGACGCAGGGCTGACGCAGGGCTGACGCAGGGCTGACGCAGGGCTGACGCCCGCGGGTCAGGTGCCGGAGAGCTGGTCGCGCACAGTGCGGCGCAGTACCTTTCCGGTCGCCGTCGTGGGCAGCTCTTCGACCAGCACGACGCGTGCGGGCGCCTTGAACGAGCCTAAATACTCTTGGACCCAGGCGATCAGTTCTACGGCTGGGTCAGCGACCGACGCGTTACCACCGGAGGAGACCGTGTTGATGTCCACCACGACGACGGCGGCCACTGTCTCGCCCCACTCTTCGTCGGGGATGCCGACCACGGCAGCCGCCACTACCCAGGGGTGACGAAGTAGGACGTCCTCGATCTCCGACGGTGACAGGTTCTCCCCACCTTTGATGATGACGTCGTCGGCCCGGCTGTCCACGAAGAGGTATCCGTCAGCATCGATCGACCCCACGTCACCGGTGATGAGCCAGCCATCGCCGTCCACCCCTGACGCCGAGTCCAGGTAACGACCACTCACCTGAGGGCCTCGGACTCGGATATGGCCGGTGGCACCTACGTCGACAGCCCTCCCGTCGTCTCCGAAGATGGCCACCTCCACCCCGGGCAGTGGGCGACCAGCGGAGTGGAGCCGTCGGCGGGCGATGGGATCGGTGCTGGCCATGGCGTCCCGGTGTTCCTCGGGACCGAGCACGGCGATGGTCGACGATGTCTCGGTGAGGCCGTAGGCGTTGACGAAATCGACCGACGGAAACAACTCGAGCGCCTGCTCAAGCACGGGCAGGGAGATCCGGGCTCCCCCGTAAGAGAGGGAGCGCAGTGTGGGGACCCGCAGACCGGGGTCGGCTGCCATGGCCCGGACGATCCGGGCCAGCATCGTGGGCACTACGAAGGCGTGGGTGGCGCGCTGGTCACGGGCTTGGCGCAGCCACTCTTCGGGGTCGAAGCCGGCTTGGGGAAGGATCCGTCGGCCCGAGTAGACCGAGCTGAGCACAGCGGCCACACCTGCGATGTGGAAGGGCGGAGCTGCCAGCATCAGCGCCTCGTCTTCTTCGGCGCCGGCGAACTCGACGGTCTCCATCACATATGACAGCAGGTTCTCGTGGGTGAGCACGGCCGCCTTGGGTGTTCCCGAGGAGCCGCTGGTGAAGAGGATCACGGCGGGCCGTTCCGGTTCGGGCACGTAGTCACCACCGATGCCATCGCTAGCACTACTCGACCCGATGATCGCGGTGGCTTCCATCCATTGCTGGGTGGACCGCTCAAGGGAGAGTCCGAGCCGACCGGTGAGCTCGGGTGAGGCGATGGCCCATGGTGCATCGAGGCGGGCGATCTGAGCCGACAGGGAGTCAGCCGGAAGCCGGAAGTTCAAGGGGGCATAGGTCACCCCTGCCCATGCCGCACCGAACAGGGCGGTGGGAACTGCGGCTGAGTTGACGTCGACGAAGGCCAGGGTGCCAGTACCGGCGTCGGAGCCTGTGCCTGTGCTCGTGCCTGTGCTCGTGCCGGTCGAGCCTATTGCCGGACCGACTGAACGGGCCAAGGACCGGAGCCCGTCGTAGGTCAGGTCACCCGATGTGTCGGTCAACGCCACTCGGTCGCCGAAGGTGTCAGCGACTAGGTCGAGGAGCAGTGCGATGTTCATGGGTGCTTCCCCTTCGATGCGTGCTGAGTGCCACGGTGTTGCGGTACCGCACGATGGGATCGGGCCCCGACGGCGTGGATTCGGGGACGGTTGGGACGCTCGGGGTACCCGGGGCGCACGGGGTGAACGGGGTACCCGGGACGAACGGGGCGAACGGGGCGTGCCCGACACCACCGCACGATAGCAATCAGCCGGTGGGACTGGTCGCCCTCGACACTGCTACCTCTCCTCGATCGGGAGCGTTCAGTCGACTACTTCGTCGAGCAGTCCCCACTCCAAGGCCGTGCCGACGTCGATCGGCTCAGGCGAGAGCGCTAGGCGGAGCGTGCGATGACGACCGATGCGCCGAGGCAGGCTGACCGTGCCCCCAGCCCCGGGTATCAGGCCCAGATGCACTTCGGGCAGGGCGATCTGGGTGGATTGGGTCCCGATTACTCGGTGGGCGAACGCGGCGAGTTCGATGCCGGACCCCATGGTGGCTCCGTGCAGGTGAGCCACGGTGCGCTCGGCCACTGCGGCCACCGACCGGGCTGGACTGATGAGCATGCGCAGCAGGTGTGCGCTTGCGGGGTCCGAGCGGGTGCCGAACTCGTCGAGGTCGCCACCTCCGCAGAACGAGTCGCCAGCTCCCCGAAGGTGGACGACGGTGATCGACGGGTCGTGTGCCGCGATAGCCAGGGCCTCCGCCAACGAGTCGCGCATGGCCGAGTTCAGCGCATTGTGGACGGCGGGCCGGTGGAGGGTGACCTCGAGCTCGCCGTCGTTGCGGGTGACCAGGACCGGCGGGCCGTCGTCGCCTGCTCCGGATCGGACCAGCCGGGAGGCCCGCCACCGCGCGAACTCGGGTCCAGACTGCAGGAGCCCGTAGGCGGTGGACTCGGCCACCAGGCCCTCGGCGATGGTCCTGCCCCCTCCGGTTCGTAATAGCAGCGTCAGCACGATGGAGGCCAGCGGATGGGTAGCCACCGTGTTGGCCACGACGTCGGCCACTGGGTCGTCCGGAGCAGCCACCAGGTCGGCCCACAGGGGGAAACGACCCGGGGTTGAGGTTTGGGCCACCACTACGGCTGGCAGAGTGGACAGGCGTTCCATGTCGCCGACGTCGAGTCTGTCGGGAAGATCGTCGGCTTCGACCACCACCACGCTCCCAGAAGGACTGGCCAGCCGCTCGTAGACATCGCCGGTGGCCACGGCCTGTTTGAACGTCGGTCCGTCCAGCGAGATCAGGTCCATGGACCGAGGGTAACGTGTGCCGGACATGAGCGGCCGTGTCGATGGTACCGAGCATCGGACAGCGGGGTCGAGTTCTGGCGCAGCCGAACGACCACGCTCGACCTGGTCTGATTCGGGCCTAGAGGCCCTCACGGGACGGAGCGAGGTGCCCGGGCTCGGCCCGCCAGCCGGCCTGGTGCCCGGGGTGCACGCCCTGGCTGCATCGATCGCTCGTGACTCGGCCCGCATCGGTCAGGCAGTGGATGTGGATCCCCTCGCAGTGTTGGCCGCCCGGGCCCACTTCGCGGGCCTGCAGCGAAGTGGATCGGTCAGCTGTGGAGGATCAGCCCGCATGCTCCCCGCCGCTGATGGATGGATGGTGATCAGCCTGCCCCGACCTTCGGACTGGGAACTGGTGCCGGCATGGCTCGGGATGGCCGGAGCGGTGGAAGCCCAAAACTGGTCGCCGGTGGCGCGGCTGGTGGACCATCTTGCCGTCGACGAACTGCTGGATCGGTCGACCGGACTCGGGCTACCGGTGGCGCAGGTGGGGGAGCGGCATTCCAGTCGACGGACGCACCGGCCATCGACTGACGGCATGCCTGGCTTCCCTGGAGTCACCGAACAGCGGATCGGAGCCTCGGCCGGTGCGGCGGATGACATGCGCGAACTGGTGGTAGCTGATCTCAGTGCGCTGTGGGCCGGCCCGTTGGTCGGTGCCGTCCTGGCTGCAACGGGGGCCCAGGTCATCAAGGTGGAGTCACCGTGGCGGCCCGATGGTGCCCGGCTCGGCTCGCCGCAGCATTTCGCATCGCTCGATGTTGGCAAGGTACCGGTGTCGGTCGACTTACGCACAGTCGCCGGGCGCCACCGGCTGCACCGGATCGTGGCCGAGTCCGACGTGGTGATCACCTCGTCTCGTCATCGCGCTTTGGAGCAGCTCGGTCTCGACCTCGACGAGTTGGTGCGTGCAGAGCGCCCCCGCATCTGGGTGTCGATCACCGGGTATGGCACCGATCCGGACTCGGAGGACCGGGTGGCCTTCGGTGACGACGCTGCGGCCGCCGGCGGGTTGGTTGTCTGGGACGACCAGGGTCCTTGCTTCTGCGCCGATGCCGTGGCCGACCCACTGACTGGACTGGCGGCGGCGGCAGCTGTGCTCGCAGCCTTGGCCGACGGCGGCGAGCATCTGCTGGTGGCGTCGATGGCCGATGTGGCCGCAAGCATGGTGGACGGGCCCTGACCACTGTCTTGCCCCTGGTGCGGCACGTCGTTGATCTGCACGGACATGATCGAAGTGAGGTGACACCGGTTGCCCCGTCTGTGATACTCGGCGTGACTACGCCCCGGGGGGGCAAAGGGAGTGCGCGTCATGGACATCAACGAGATGGTGCTGGTGAGCGTCGACGACCACGTGGTCGAGCCGCCCGGGCTGTTCGATGGTCGGCTGCCGGCCAAGTACATCGACCTGGCCCCGCAGTTCATCACTAACGACGACGGGACTAACTCGTGGCTCTACGAGGGACAGGTTCTGCCTAACGTGGCCCTCAACGCCGTCGCCGGTCGCCCACGCGAGGAGTACGGCATCGAGCCAACCTCATTCGACCAGCTGCGGCCTGGCTGCTACGACATCAACGAGCGGGTCAAGGACATGGATGCCAACGGCGTCCTCGGGTCGCTGTGCTTCCCATCGTTCCCACAATTCTGCGGCCAGCTCTTCGCCCGCACTGAGGACAAGGACGTGGCCCTGGCCATGGTCCGGGCCTACAACGACTGGCACATCGACGAGTGGTGCGGGACCCATCCGGGCCGGTTCATCCCGTGCGTGCTGCCCGCCATCTGGGACCCTGAGGTGATGGCTGCCGAGGTGCGTCGCACGGCGGCCAAGGGCGTCCATGCCGTGACCTTCTCGGAGAACCCATCGAAGCTCGGCTGGCCCAGTGTCCACAGTGACCACTGGGATCCGTTCTGGCGTGCCTGCAGTGAAGAGGAGGTGGTCGTGTGTATGCACATCGGATCGTCCTCGGAGTTGGTCATCACCTCACCGGATGCACCCATGGACTGCCTGATCACCCTGACGCCTATGAACATCGTAAAGGCAGCCACCGATCTGGTGTGGTCTCCGGTGCTGCGCAAGTTCCCTGATCTTCGGGTGGCGCTGTCGGAGGGGGGAATCGGTTGGATTCCGTACTTCCTCGAGCGCATCGACTACAACTACGACCGACACCACCTGTGGACCGGTCAGGACTACGGCAACCAGCTGCCGAGCGAGGTGTTCAACCGTAATATCCTGACTTGCTTCATCGACGACCGGTTCGGTGTGGCCAGCCGTGACTTCCTGGAGATGGACAACGTGATGTGGGAGTGCGACTACCCACACTCGGACTCGACCTGGCCGACAGCGCCGGAGACCCTGGCCGAGAGCCTGGGCGGCGTCAACGACCACGACATCGACCGCATGACCCACCTCAATGCCATGCGTCACTTCCGCTACGACCCGTTCACCGCTCTCGGGGGCCGGGAGGCCTGCACCGTCGGGAGTCTGCGGGCTCAGGCGGCAGGCCACGACGTGTCGATCCGAGCCCAAGCCCGGGCCAACGTGGCCAAGCGCGGCATCCTGGCCAGTGACCTGGCCGCCGCCGCCGGGCGCGACTAGCCCGACCCCGCTACGTCCGGGACCCAACGCCCACCTCTACTGCGTCATCGACTGTCGGCATCTTGCGCACGTTGCCCGAACAAAGGATAGAAACCCATGTCTGAAGCACTCGCTGGAGTCCGTGTCCTCGAAGTGGCGGCGTGGACGTTCGTTCCTGCCGCTGGGGCGGTCCTTGCCGACTGGGGGGCCGATGTGATCAAGGTCGAGCACCCCGAGATGGGTGACCCCCAGCGCGGCCTGGTGTCGATGGGCCTCATCCCTGGTGGGCCGGACGCCGTCAACTACATCATGGAGCAGCCCAACCGAGGCAAGCGAAGCATCGGCATTGACATCAGCACCACCGAGGGGCTCGAGATCCTCTACAAGCTGGTCGAGTCGTCTGACGTCTTCTTGACCAGCTTTCTGCCTGCGGTGCGCCAGCGGCTCAAGGTCGACGTGGAGCACATCCGGGCCATCAACCCGACCATCGTCTACGCCCGGGGATCAGGGCAGGGTCCAGTGGGGGTGGACCGCGAGCGACCTGGTTACGACGGCTCCGTCTACTGGGGACGTGGCGGTATTGCCAACGCCCTCACTCCGGCGGACTCGAAGTTCCCCATCGGTGGGCGGGCCGCCTTCGGCGATCTGGCCGGCGGGATGGCTATTGCTGGCGGCATCGCCGCAGGCCTCCTGCAGTTGGCTCGCACCGGGGAGGCTCCGGTCATCGATGTGTCGCTGCTCGGACTGGCCATGTGGCAGCTGTCCCCAGACATCGTGGCCTCGGGGCTCTACGGGGGAGACCCCATGCCGAAGTTCAGCCGTAACTCCTCACCCAATCCACTGGTGGGCAGCTACCGCACGAGCGACGACCGGTTCATCACCCTGATGATGCTGCAGTCGGATCGCTACTGGCCTGAGTTCTGCACCTGTATCGGACGAAGTGACCTGATCACCGACGAGCGGTTCGTCGATGGGGGCGCCCGGTTCGCCAATCGCGAGGAGTGTGTGCAGGAGCTCGATGCGGAGTTCGCCACCAAGACCTACGAGGAGTGGAAGGCCATGTTGCGTGGCCTGACGGGAGCGTGGGCACCGGTGCAGATGGCCAGTGAGCTGGTGGATGATCCCATGGTGGCCGCCAATGGGTACCTGTCCCGGGTCGAGCGGGGCGATGGCAAGTCCTATGACCTGGTGGTGAATCCGGTGCAGATGGACGAGACGGCCGATCAGCTCCAGCCCGCACCCGACCACGGGCAGCACACCGAGGAGATCCTCCTGGAGATGGGCTTCGACTGGGACGCCATCATCGCCTACAAGGAGGTCGGGGCCATCCTCTGAGAGTCGGCATCGGCGCAGCTAGGCGGTACCCTCGGCAGCCAGGTCCCCTAGTGCGAGGGACTACTAGTGCGAGGGACTACTAGTGCGAGGGACTACTAGTGCGAGGGACTACTAGTGCGAGGGACTACTTGGGCGGGAAGCGCAGGGCGCCGTCGAGGCGGATGTTTTCGCCGTTCAGGTACGGGTTGGTAACGATGCTCTCGACCAGGAGGGCGAACTCCTCCGGCTCACCCATCCGGCGAGGGAAGACGATGTTTTCGACCAGCTTGGCTTTCATCTCCTCGGGGGCACTCTGCATCAGCGGTGTGCCCATAGTGCCCGGGGCGATGGCGCACACCCGGATGCCCACTGGGGCAAGGTCACGGGCCAGGGGCAGGCTCATCCCGAGGATGGCTGCTTTGGCGGCTCCGTAGGCCACCTGGCCGGTCTGTCCTTCGTAGCCGGCGATCGATGCCGTGTTGACCACCACGCCGCGCTGGCCGGTGGCATCGGGCTCATTAGTGGCCATACGGGCGGCAGCCAGGCGAGTGACGTTAAAGGTCCCGAGGGCGTTCAACTCCATGGTTGCCCGGAAGGCGCCCATGTCCATGGGGACGTTGTCCCGGGACAGCGTCCGGCCGCCCATACCGCCACCAGCCACGTTGACCAGCACCCCGAGCGGAGCCAAGGCGACGGCAGCATCGAGGGCGGCGGCCACGTCAGCGTCATCGTTGACGTCTCCTCCTACGGCTGCACCGGATCCCAGTTCGGCCACCAGTGCCTCACCGGCCTCGAGGGCACGGTCGAAGATCACGACCTGCATGCCGAGTGCGCTGAGGCGGCGCACAGTGGCCGACCCGAGACCGCCGGCGCCGCCGGTGACCACGGCCGAGTGCTGATTCAACTCCATTGGAGACTCCGTTCGTCAAGGATGGGTGGGACTCAGGATGTGGGGAACGTCATTGGGAAGTGGTCGATCGACCGGATCCCTGAGGTGTAGGCCAGGGTGTGGCCCTCGGCCACGGCGTACTCGGGGATCCTCCGGTGCCATTCGCGCATGGCCACCCGCAGCTCGAGCCGGGCCAGGTGGGATCCGAGGCAGCGGTGGACGCCGCCCCCGAAGGCCAGGTGCCGGTTGCTCTCCCGGTCGAAGCGGACCACCTCGGCGTCGGGCAGATCGGCTTCATCAGTGTTGACCGAGCTGAGCATCACCATGACCATGTCGCCCTCATGGATCGGGCACCCAGCAATCTCGGTGTCCTGGACGGCTACGCGGACGACGCCCATGACCGGGGTCTCCCACCGGAGGAGCTCCTCGATGGCAGCCGGAACCAGTGCCGGGTCATCGACCAGCAGACGTCGCTGATCAGGGTGCTCGGCCAGGTAGGCGAACATGCAGTCCAGCGAGGCGGTGACCGTATCGAGCCCAGCGATCAAGAAGAGGAAGCAGATGTCGAGGATGTCCTCGCGGGTCAGCTCTTGGTCGTCCACGCTGGCGTCGAGGAACCGGCTGAGCAGATCGTCCTGGCGCTCGATCTCACGTTGGTCGAGCACCTTGTCGAAGTAGGCGTAGATGGCCTCGGCCGTCTGCTTCTGGTGGGCCAGACTTTCGGGGCTCCCGTACGTGCTCCCGACGGCCACCTGTGGCCGGATGATCCCGTTCTTCAGCGCAAGGAAGTGCGGGAGCTCGTCGACCGGGAGGCCGAGGAGGCCGAGGAATACCCTGGTGGGAAAGAGGGTGGAGAACTCGGCGGAAAAGTCCACCTCGCCTTGGTCGACGAAGTGGTCGATGAGCTCGTTGACTGACTCCGTGAGCCACTCCTCGAGTTTGGCTACCTCTCGGGGGGCGAAGATCGGGTCGAGCAGCTTGCGGTACTTCTTGTGCTCGGGCGGGTCGATCTGGAGCGGAATCAGCGGCCGGATGTTCTGCAGATCTACGGCATCGGCGTTGGAGGAGAAGATCTCAGGATGGCGGAAGACCTCTTCGACGTCGACCCGTCGGGTCAGCGCTACCCCTCCCGTGTCGACCGGGATGACCGGCATGGACTCACGCAGCATCTTGAACAGCGGCTGCGGGTGGGCCGCCATCTCGGGGTCCATGGCGGCAAACGGGTCTGAGGGTGGCGGGGGTGTTGGACTGTCCATGCGACTCCTTCGTTCCCGGGGAGAGGGCTCGTACCGGAGCCCCATCTCCCACGAATCCTAGGACTCTAGGTTGGAACGGCATCTGGTGCCCGGTGCCCGGTTTGCGGTGTGTGGCGCTGGGCTCAGGTGATCCGTGCCCGTAACTGGTCGAGTATCGGATTGTCGTCGATGGGCAGCAGAGCTGGCTCACCGGCATCCCGGCGGAGGTACCCGATGCGGGTCATGAGTGCAGTGCTGCGCACTATCGCCAGGGTTTCGTACCAGTCGAGCCCAGTCACTAAGCATCCAGCTGCCTCCTCGTAGCCGGTGATGGTGGCCTGGCGATCCGGCCAGCCTGGCAGTCGGCGCCCGAAGAGGTGCTCCATGGTGGTGTCCAGGCTGGTGAACCAAGCCAGGTCGTGCCAAGGGGCCCCGACTGTGGTCATATCCCAATCCAATACGGCACGCACAGCGAGGTCGTCGCCCACCACCACGTTCTCGAGGCGGGCGTCCCCCCACAACAGGGCTGGCTCGGGCTCCTCGTCAGGCCGGTGGCGCCGACACCAGTCCAGGGCATCCACCAAGGTGGTCACCGGTGCGCCACCACTGGACCACTGGAGGTACCGGTCCCAATGGTCGAGTTCGGCCTCGTTGTCGCGGTGGGGGACCGCCTCCGGTCCCGGGGGGACCGCCTGATGGACGCGCGCCATCATGTCGAGCAGCCCACCGGCGACCCGACCTCGTGATGGCTCGTCGAGCGCCACCAGCCACGGATCGGTCAGGGTGACGCCACCGGCGAGGTGGCCGTCGACCCGGCGCATGAGTATGAAAGGACGTCCGATCCAAGAGGGGTCGGTCTCGAGTACCGGGTCGGCCACTGGAACCCCGGCGGCGGCTGCCGAATGCTGGGCCCGGCACTGCACGGACAGGTCGTAGTCAGAAAAGGTTCCTGGTCCTTGGGGTGCGGTTCGGAGCACCAGGGTTTGCTCCTGTATCTGGCCGGCTGTCGTCCACGATGCCCGGACGAACACCGTGTCGCTGGAGAACCCGCTGCTCGGACGCTCCCACTGGGTCAGCCTCACCTGGTCGGTGTCCTGGCGGTCGGCCAACCACAGGGCGAGCCCGGCCTGGACCCGCGCATCGTCGTTGGTTCGCTCTTCCTCTGAGGGTAAACCTGTCATCGGTCGCCGTTCACCGGTCTGTGCCCATCACGGTGAATGTACTGCCGGTGGGCCCGTGGTGCCGGTTGTCGGCGGCAAGGACCAGGCCAGCAACCCGAACCCTGCGGTGGGTCGGTCCTACAATGGTGGCCCGTCGACCAGTTGCGGACGACGAGGTGATCAGTGGATCGGGGGAGTGTCATGGCGGACAGCGCAGGGCCGGCCCGGAGTCGACTGATCGACCGACTGATCGACCGACTGATCGACCGACTGATCGACCGACTGGATCCATACGTCGCCCCCGTGGGCCCATGAATCTGCGCACCAGCTTCCATCAGGCCGGTGCTTCCGCCTACCGGAGCCCGGGCGGTGCTTGGGATCTCCCCGGACTCGACCAGTTATTGGCCTCCCCACGGTTGGGCACGTCACCTGCGGTCATCGACGGCGAAATGGTCCTTGACGCAGCCACGCTCGACGCACTGGCGTCGGCGGTAGCCGGTGGCCTACGGGCCATGGGTGTCCGGCGCCGGGACGTTGTGGCCTGGCAGCTCCCCAACTGGTGGGAGGCGATCGTGCTCTTCCACGCCTGCTGGCGTAGTGGGGCGGTGGCTGTCCCCATCCACCACCAGGTGGGTTCGGCCGAGGTCGAGCGGATCTTGGAGGCGCTCGATCCGGCAGTGCTCCTTTCCACCATCGGCATGCCGCTGGCCAACGCACCCGGACGCAAGCCGGTCATCGGAGTCCGCTCCAGCGACCCTCGCTTCGACCTGCTGCTGGCCAGCCGGCCCGTCTCCGAGAGCCACCCCCGCGGATCGGATGTCGCCGTGATCCTCTTCACCTCTGGGTCTACGGGCAACCCGAAGGCGGTACTACACAGCCACCGCGGCTTGGTCTACAAAGCACGCGGCATGGCAGCCGCCCACGGACTCACGACGGACGATGTGGCGCTAATGCCGTCTCCGTTGGCTCATATCTCTGGCCTCCTCAACTCGGTGCTGGTTCCTGGGGCTGCCGCCATGCCGGTGGTGCTGATGGAGAAGTGGGATGCCGAGCGAGCCGCTGATCTCGCTGGACGGCACCGGGCTAGCTTCATGATCGGCCCCCCGACCGTCTTCTTGTCGCTGATGGACGTTCCCGGCTATCGCCGTCAGGTGGAGCACCTACGGATCGTGTCGTGCGGTGCCATGGGGGTGACTCCGGAGTTCATCGATGCCGCCCGTGAGGGTCTCGGTGCGATGGTCAAGCGGACCTATGGTTCCACCGAGGCGCCGACGGTGACCACGAGCGCCTGGTGGGACTCTGCCGACAAGGCCCGGGACACCGATGGGCACTCGGTCGGTGACGCCGTGGTGCGAGTTGTCGACCCGGTCAACGATCGACCGGTGGCCGCCGGGGTCCGTGGCGAAGTACAGGTACGCGGGCCAGAGCTGTTCATCGGATACGGCGACGCATCCCAGACCGGCGAGGCGGTGCGCCGGGGCTGGTTCTCCACTGGCGACCTCGGCGTGCTCGATGACGACGGATGGCTGACCATCGGCGGAAGGATCAAAGAGCTCATCATCCGGGGGGGCGAGAACATCGCCTCCACCGAGGTCGAGCGAGTGCTCGAGCAGCACCCCGGCATCCGCCAGGCCGTCGTAGTCGGCCGGCCGGACGAACGGTTCGGCGAGCGGGTGGTGGCTTTCGTGGTGGCTGACCGAGAGGTCGACCTCGACTCGTGCCGCCAGTGGTTCGCCGACCAGGGCGTGGCTCGGTTCAAGACACCTGAGTACCTCGTCCACCTCGACGAGGTGCCGGTGCTCGGTGTGGGCAAGCCGGACCGTCCCGAGCTGCGCCGTCGGGCTGAAGCCTTGACCGATGACCGCGGCTGATCACAGGAGTCCACCTCGGACCAATAGTGCCTCGACCGGGCTCAATGGCACGTCAGGCCAGGTTCAGCGGAGCCGCCAGTCGATCCGCTTGCCGGAGGTGAAGACGGCCTGACCTTCGGCCAGCGTGGCCGGGTCGGTGCCCACATGGGTGATCAGGAAGGCATGGTCAAGGGCCTGGCGACGGGACATCTCGAGTCCCATCCATAGGGCGCGCACGGTGCCCCCGATGGCCCGCTCGGGCTGGTCTGCGATGGCCTGGGCCGCCCATCGGGCCCGATCGGCGAGCTCCTCGGCCGGCGCCACCTCGGAGACGAAGCCGATCTCTCGGGCCCGCTCGGCCGACATGCGTTCGTGAGCACCGAGCAGCGACAGGCGCATGACCTCCTGGAAGGGCATCTTGTGCATGAGGAAGATCGGCTCGAAGGCTGCGGGCATGCCGTAGGTGACGTGCGGATCGAAGAAGGTGGCGCGGTCCGAGGCGATGATGAAGTCGACCTCTCCCAGGATGTAGAAGGCGCCACCGCAGGCCATGCCGTTGACGGCTGCGATCACCGGCTTCCACATCTGGTTCGTCTTCGGACAGACGCTCTTGCCTGGATCGTCGAAGTCCCAAGGTGTGTTGTAGCCGGGGAGCTTGCCCGGGGGCTGGTCCTCGATCGAGCCGATCCCCTCGCGGTCGAGTCCGGTACAGAATGCCTTGTCGCCGGCACCGGTGAGCACGACGCAGCGGACATCGTCGTTGGTGCGCAGCATCAGCCACAGCTCGCGCAGTTCGCGCTGCATGGTCGGATCGAAGGCGTTGAGGGCGTGGGGCCGGTTGAGCGTGACCCAGGCCACGCCGTCGGACTCGTCATAGAGCAGGGTCTCGAGTTCGGGCATGGCGGTCATGGTATCGGTGGGCCGGGCGTCGGACCTACTGCGGATCGAGAAGCCCCACCGGGCTGGCGGTGTTCCCATCTGGCCACCGTCAGTGGCAGTGGCTGGGCGGTGGTAGGTCGAGCGCCGGGTTCCGATCGAAGAAGCCGGCGGCGATGAGGTGGAAGCCGCAGTACTCCACCGGCATGATGGGCCAGTCCTCGGGTCGAGGGGAATGGGTGACTCCGAAGGTGTGCCACACCACGATCTCGGTACCGACGAGCGACCGGTCGGCCGCCGTCCACGTGGGTAGGCCGGACCCGCCCACGTGCTGGTTGGGATAGTCACCCGCCGCTCGACGCTCGTCGGGGTGGTACGGCGTGACCCACAGGTTGTGGCGGGCGAAGGCGGCGCGGCGCCCGATGCTCGAATCGGGATCGGCCAGCAGTGTCGGCGTCGATCCTGGAACCAGCTTGTAGGCCACGGGCTGGTTCAGGGCGTTGGTCCGCTCGGGATTGACCAGCCGCCAGTGGCGGCTCGAGGCGGCGTCGACTTGACGTTTTGCAGCAGCCTCGGACGCCAAGCGGGTCACTCGGCGGCTGATGGCGTTGCCCATGAGGTTGTCGGGGCCGGTGGGCTCGCCGGTGAAGGAGACCTCGTAGACCTCGTTGATCGGACCGTCGATGGCGGGGTCGAGCCGGGCACAGAACAGGTGCTGATGGATGGGTGCGGCCAGACCGGGGGCGATCACCGTCCCATGTGAGGTGGTTCCGCCCACTGGAATCCCTTTGGTCGACATGATCCCGGTGAGCTTGGCCTCGAGTTGCACCGTCCCGTCCTGGTAGAAGTACCAGAAGAACCCGTAGTCGTAGTTGCCGACCGTAGCGATAGACGAGACCACCAGCCGGCGGGACCGGCGCACCTCGGTCCGGCCCGTGTTCATGTCGGTGTGCTTCCAGAGGATCCCGTAGTCCTCTTCGTGGATGCACACGGCGTGCTCGAGCACGTAGGGCTTGCCGTGCTCACTGGCGAATACCGCGTCGAGATAGGTGATCTCGCCGAGGCAGTCACACCCGAGCTTCAGCGAGTTGGCCATCCGCCCTAGCCCCCACTCACCCACGTCGAAGGCGTTCTTCCAATTGTGCATGGGGTCTGGGTCGCCGTAAGGAACCACCATCTCGCTGATGGCGGCGCGATGGAGGATGGTCCGAGTGGCGCCCGAGGGAGCATCCACCCAGCCAACGTCATGGAGTACCAGTCCCTCGAGGGCGTTCATGTCCACCCGCATGGTCCACTGCTGCCAGGTGAGCAGGTTGCCGTCCACCGACAAGCTGGACCCATCGGGCTGGATGATGTCGAGGGTCCGGAGACTTTGGCGCAGCGGCTCGTTGTGCTCGGGCAGGTAGCTGCCTGGTTCGGGAGCCAGCGGTACCACTCCGAAGTCCGTCACCTCGAGGACGATGCCTCGGGCTGCGTCCACGGTGGCCAGTACACCCTCCACTGGACGGGCATAGCCGTTGTCGGATGGCTCCTCCCGGTAGTAGCTCAAGCACCGGGTAATGCGACGGCCGTCCTCCATGTCTCGTCCGAAACTCCCGGTGGGCCACGGATCGATCTGGACCTTGTCGTAGTCGGTGATCCCCCGGCGGCTGATGGCGGCCTGCCATGCGGGGTCTTCCTTCAGGGCGAGGATCGACCGGTAGGCATCGTCGTAGAGCAGGGCTGGCCGCACGTCGTCCCGAGGGGTCCACTCGATGATGGCGCTGTCGGACACCCGGACGACCACCTCGATGACTGCTGCCTCGGGACCGGGGAGGACTACCAGGCGTATCCGGCGCTCCAGCGGGGCTCCGGCGGCGAAGGCGGCCATCTGGGTCCGGTTGGGCTCATCTACGGCGATGGTGGCGAACAAGGTGCCAGCGGGTACCCGACCGCTCCCGGTCACAGCAGTTACTGCCGTGCGCACCTCGTCCGCGGTGAGTGGGTCGTGCGGGTGGGCACCGCGTGTCGCTGTGTCCGTCATGGAACTTCCTCCTTCAACGGGCGGCCCAACTGGAGCCATCGCGCAGGCTACCGCTCAGCCGAGCCCAGATCCGCTTGCGGCGATAGTGTCCGATCGATGCCGGAGACCCGATCCATCCACGGTGGCCGTCCACTCGGTTCCGAACGCACGTGACCAGCGTGCAGATTCAGGTAGTGGTGGACCGCGACCGGTGCATCGGATCCGGCAACTGCGTATTCTGGGCCCCGGCGAGTTTCGAACTCGACGACGAGGGGATGTCGGTGCCGGCCGAGCGCACACCCGACTCGCTAGAGGCGCTCCAGGTGGCCGTTGATGGCTGTCCCACGAAGGCCATATCCATCGAGGTGACGGGAACCGAAGCCACCTCCGGCAAAGGTGAGTAGTAGCGAACAATGCCTATCCCCTTGACCGATGAGCATGAAGAGCTCCGACGGACCGTCCAACGGTTCCTCGGCACCCATAGCGGGCCCGATGTCGCCCGGGTGGTGCTCGATGCCGAGGTCGAAGAGCTCCAACCGGTATGGGCGGCCATGGGAGTGGAGGGCTGGATGGGCATCCACCTCCCCGAGGCGCACGGAGGGCAGGGGTTCGGGCTCTTGGAGCTGGCCATCATCGTGGAGGCGGGGGGCTGGGCGGCGACGCCGGGGCCACTGCTTCCCACCACGGCCGTCTCGGCGCTGTGTGCTCGGTACCTGCCAGCTGACGAGGTGGCTCGGGTGCTCCCCGGTCTCATCGACGGGACCACACCCGCAGCTGTCTATCTCGGCTCAGGGGCCCTGGAGGTGACTGGTCGCGGCGTCGACGGGGCGCTGACCGTGTCGGGCACCCTCCGCCCCGTGCTGGGCCTCGGGACTGCTGGGCTGGCCCTGGTGCCCGTCGCCCCAGCCGACGGGGTGGTCACCTGGTGCGTGATCGACGTGGGTGCGGGTGGGCCGGTCCAGGTCGAGGCCCTGCCCAGCGTGGATGCCATCCGCCGGGTGGGCGTACTGAAGGTGGACGGGCTGTCGGTGCCGGCAAATCGGCTGCTGGCCGGAATGCCGGAGCGCCGGGTCAGCGATGTGGTGTTGGCGCTGCTGGCTGCCGAGCATGCTGGTGGGGCCCGGTGGTGCCTAGAGACGGCTACCGAGTACGCCAAGGCGCGGGTGCAGTTCGGTCGTCCTATCGGCCAGTTCCAGGCCGTCAAGCACCGGGCCGCCGACATGGCCGTCCGGGTGGAGCAGATGACGTCGGTGGCATGGGACGCCGTGCTGGCGGTCGACGCCGCCCTACGAGAAGGCGACGCCGCCCTACGAGAAGGCGACGCCGCCCTACGAGAAGGCGACGCCGCCCAGCGGGTTGGCCGCGGTGGTTCCGTGGAAGCAGACGACGACGATGGTGTGGAACTGGCGGTCACCGCAGCCGGGTCCTTGGTCCTCGATGGCTATGTGAGCTGCGCCCAGGACTGCCTGCAGCTGCTGGGAGGGATCGGATTCACCTGGGACCACGACCTGCACGTGCACCTCAAGCGGGCGATGGCTGATCGACAGCTGCTCGGAGGGAGCGACGACCAGCGCCTGCGGCTGGCGGCCGCCGCCGGTCGCGGTGCCCGGCGAGCGCTGACCGCTGACCTTCCCGATGAAGCCGACAGGTGGCGAGCTGACCTGGCCCCGCTGGCCACTGAGCTGGCCGCAGCCGATGCCGGCAGCCGCCGAAGTCGGCTGGTCGATGCTGGGCTGATCGCCCCGCACTGGCCGGCACCGTGGGGCCGGGACGCAGGGGCTGTGGAGCAGGTAGTGATCGACGAAGTGTTGGCTGGAGCCGGTGTCGACCGTCCCCACCTCGGTGTTGGGGCATGGGTCCTGCCCGTGCTGATCGCCTGTGGCACAGCCGAGCAGCAACAGCGCTGGGTCCGACCCACGCTGATGGGGGAGATCTCGTGGTGTCAGCTCTTCTCCGAACCGGGAGCCGGATCGGACCTCGCCAGTCTCACCATGCGGGCCGAGCGGGTAGACGGCGGGTGGTCGCTGACCGGGCAGAAGGTCTGGACCTCGATGGCCCACCTGTCGCAGTGGGGGATCTGCCTGGCCCGGACGAACGCCGATGCCCCGAAACACGAAGGCATCACCTACTTCATGGTGGACATGGCCTCCACTGGCCTTGACGTGCGCCCGTTGCGTGAGCTCACCGGGGCGGCGCTGTTCAACGAGGTCTTCTTCGACGAGGTGTTCGTCCCCGACGACTGCGTGATCGGGGAGGTCGACCGAGGGTGGGGCATTGCCCGGATGACGCTGGCCAACGAACGGGTCTCGATCTCCTCGGGCGCCACCTTCGGCACCGGGGTCGAGTCCTTGGTCCGCCTAGCGGCGCGTCACGAGGGCGGAGTGCCCGATACCACGGCCAACCGGCTGGGGGCCCTCTTGGCCGAAGCGCAGTCGTTGCGGCTCATGGCGCACCGTTCAGCCCTGCGAGCATTGGCCGGCTCTGACCCAGGCCCAGGATCGAGCCTGCGCAAGCTGCTCGGGGCTGAGCACGAGCAGCGAGTGCAGGAGCTCGGGCTGATCATGCAGGGTCCCGAGGGTGCTGTGGCCGACGGCAGGCCCAGTCGGTGGTCGCAAGGCGCCCTGGCCACACGATGCCTCACCATCGCCGGGGGGACCAGTGAGGTCCAGCGCAACGTGATCGGCGAACGTATCTTGGGCCTGCCTCGCGACAAGGAACCGGAGAACTGACGACATGGCATGGGACTTTTCGACCGATCCTGAGTTCCAGATACAGCTCGACTGGATGAACACATTCGTGCGCGAGGAAGTGGAGCCGCTCGACCTGTTGTGGGGGGACCGGGTCTTCCACCCGCTCGCACCCGGGCTGCGGGCCATCGTGGATCCACTCAAGCAGCAGGTGCGAGCCCGGGGCCTGTGGGCCTGCCATCTCGGCCCCGAGCTAGGGGGACAGGGGTATGGGCAAGTAAAGCTGGCCCTGATGAACGAGATCCTGGGGCGGTCACAGTGGGCATCTGTCATCTTCGGGACCCAGGCACCCGACACCGGCAACGCCGAGATCATCGCCCACTACGGCACTGAGGCCCAAAAGCGCGACTACCTGGAGCCGCTGCTGTCCGGAGAGCTGTTCTCGGCCTATTCGATGACCGAGCCCCAAGGAGGTTCCGACCCGTCGCTGTTTGAGACATCGGCCACCCGGGACGGGGACGAGTGGGTCATCGAGGGATGGAAGTTCTTCACGTCCAATGCCCGCACAGCGGCGTTCCTCATCGTGATGGCCGTCACCGATCCCGAGGTCGCGGTCTACCGGGGCATGTCGATGTTCCTGGTTCCGACGGATACGCCAGGCATCGAGATCGTGCGCAACATCGGGTTGATGGGTGAGCGGGTCCCCGGCAGCGGCTCGCACGCCCTCATCCATTACCACCAGGTCCGGGTTCCGGCCGACAGCCTGCTCGGCGGTGAGGGGCAGGCCTTCGTCATCGCTCAGACCCGCCTGGGTGGCGGCCGGGTCCACCACGCCATGCGCACCGTGGGCATGGCCACCAAGGCACTCGACATGTTGTGCGAGCGGGCGGTCAGTCGCCGTACACGCGACGGCATCCTGGCCGACAAGCAGAGCGTGCGGGACTACGTCGCTGACTCCTACATCCAGTTGACCCAGTTCCGCCTCCTGGTCCTCTACGTGGCTTGGTGTATCGACCAGGGCCACGATCCAAAGGCCGTGCGGCGGGATATCGCGGCCATCAAGGTGCTGACACCCCAGGTGCTCCACGACGTGGCCCAACGGGCCATCCAGGTGCATGGCGCCCTGGGGGTCTCCGACGAGCTGCCTCTTGGAGGCCTGTGGATGACGGCCCCGGTCATGGGTCTGGTCGACGGTCCCACCGAGGTGCACCGGACCACGGTGGCCCGCCAGGTGCTCAAGGGGTACACGCCGGTCGAGGGTCTGTGGCCGTCCCAGCACCTACCGGGGCGGGTAGCTGCCGCCCGAACCAAGTTCGCGGCCTATCCGGAGGCGCTGGCATCGGCCGCGGCCGGGTGGCCCGCCCAGGACGCGGCCGCAGATCTCGAGCACGAAGTGGGGAACCAGTGAGCAGCGACGGAACGAGCAGCGCCATCTACGAGCCTCGGCTCGACGGAGATCGTCTCGGACAGTGGATGGACGATCAGGGCCTGCCCGGCGCCGGGCAGCCCATGACGGCCCGCTTCATCACCGGAGGGGCCTCTAACGACCTCTTCGAGATCACCAGGGGGGACTTTCGGTGTGCGCTTCGGCGCCCGCCAGACCCGGTTCCAGCCGGACGGGACGCCACCATGCTCCGCGAGCACCGCCTACTGGTGGCCCTGGCTGATACCGACGTGCCCCACCCCCGGGTGGTGGCAGGGTGCGACGACCCCTCGGTGGTCGGCGGCTGTTTCTACCTGATGGAGTTCGTCGATGGCTGGTCGCCGATCCAGGAGGGAACGACCTGGCCCGAGCCGTTCGGCTCTGACCTGGAAGCCCGCCGGGGCCTGGCCTTCGAGCTGGTCGATGGGATCGCCCGGCTGGCCCGGGTGGACTGGGAGTCGCGGGGGCTCTTGGGCTTCGGGCGTCCCGACGGATTCCACGAGCGCCAGGTCGACCGGTGGCTCCACCACCTCGAGGCCGTGCAGTTCCGACCGATCCCCGGCATCGATGAGGCGGCGGCATGGCTGCGCACTCACCGGCCTCGCTCCTACCGACCGGGAATCATGCACGGGGACTATCAGTTCGCCAACGTCATGTACCACCATGGTGCTCCAGCTCGTTTGGCTGCCATCGTCGACTGGGAGATGGCCACCATCGGTGATCCCTTGCTCGACCTCGGGTGGGTCATCAACGGATGGCCTGACGACACCTCGACCGGTGGCCAGGGCACGGTGAGCTATGTCGACTACACGGGAATGCCGACCAAGGACGAACTGCTCCAGGCGTATGCCGTGGCCAGTGGCCGGCCCGTCGACGAGATCGATTACTACGTGATCCTGGCCCGGTTCAAGCTGGCCATCGTGCTCGAGGGCGGGTACGCACGGGTGGTGGCAGGGGAGGCCGACAACCCGAAGATGGCCATGTTCGGCGACGTCGTGCTCGATATGGCGGCCAAGGCTGCCGAGTTGGCCGCTACGACCCCGCTGCGATGACCGCCAGTGCGGGCCCAGGGCCAGGCGACCGGTTCGATCTGACTGACCGTGTGGTCCTGGTCACGGGTGGCAGCCGCGGGCTCGGCCGGGCCATGGCGCTCGGCTTTGCCGACGCCGGGGCCCACGTGATCGTGGCCAGCCGCAAGATCGATGCCTGTCTGGAGGTGGCCGACGAGATCGAGTCCCGAGGGAGACAGGCCCTGGCCGTGGCCGTCAACGTCAGCCACTGGGACGAGCTCGACGGGCTGGTGGAGCGAGCCTATGAGCACTTCGGACGAGTAGATGTGCTGGTCAACAATGCCGGCATGTCGCTCCTCTACGGCGACTTGGCCGACGTGGGCGAGGCGATGTGGGACAAGGTGGTCGGCCTCAACCTCAAGGGGCCGTTCCGCCTGACCGCACTGTTGGCGCCGCGCATGATGGCCGACGGCGGAGGCTCGGTGATCAATGTGTCGAGCACCGGGTCGATCCGGCCCGCGCCGTTCATGCTTCCCTACGATGCGGCCAAAGCCGGCCTCAACGCCCTCACCGTCGGCTTCGCCCATGCCTATGGACCCAGTGTGCGGGTGAACTGCATCATGGCGGGACCGTTCTTTACCGACGTCTCCATGGAGTGGGATCTCGAAGCCTTCGATGTCGAGGCGAAGCAGCGACACGCGCTCGGCCGCGGCGGGGAGCCGGACGAGGTAGTGGGGGCCGCCCTCTACTTCGCATCGGACGCATCGAGCTATACCACCGGCTCGGTCCTACGAGTCGACGGCGGGATCCCCTGATCGGTTGACTGCGGCTGGAACGGCCTGGCTAGCAACCGTGGAGACCGCCGCTCAGGTCGAAGGATGCTCCTGGTCGCCGACGGCGTCCACCTCGCTCCAGGGGTCGGAACCGTCGAGGGCGGCCACTATCCGGGCGGCCACGTCGTCGGGCTCCAGCACGGCACGATCCAGGTAGCCCTCGGCCGCCCACCGCTCGAAGTACTGGCCGGCGACGGCCGGATCCCACCCGTCGGCGAAGGATGTCGCTGTCGGACCCACCATCACTCGGACCACCCGCAGCCACGGCTCCTCGGCCCGCAGCCCGGTGATGAGTCCGTCGAGGGCTGCCTTGCTGGCGGCATAGGGGACGAGGCCGGGCCAGGGACGGTTGACCGAGTGGGAGGTCAGCAGGGCACACATCGGATCCGGTGAGGCCCGTAGGTGGACGAGAGCGGCCGATATCGTCAGCGCAGCACCGACCACATTGGTGGACAGGACGTCGCTCCACGTGGCCGCCGAAGTGTCGGCCACGGAACCGAGTGGTGATGCCCCGGCGGCATAGACGACGGCGTCGAGGCCACCTAGGGCTCCGACGGCATCCTCGACCATGGTGCGGCACTGGTCGCCGTCGGTGGCATCACCCACCAAACCGATGGCTGTCGATCCGGCCGCGGTCACTGTGTCGGCCAAGGCATCGCCACGTCGTGCCACCACGGCGATGGAGTAGCCCCGCCGCCCGAGCGACACCGCCACGCTGCGGCCGATACCTGAGGACCCACCGACCACCAGGACCCGTGTACGAGTCGTCATGGAGCGGGTCGTCTGCGCTCCTGCTGGATCTCGATGGTGTTGCCAGCGGGATCGGCAAACCAGATCTGCACGACGGCGCCCTGGGCCCCACGCACATAGGCGATGCCGTCCCCCTCGAGCTCGGCGATGGCCGCATCGAGGTCGTCCACGGCAAAGCAGACATGAGGGCCGGTGGGCTGAATCACATCGGTGCCAGCGTCGGCATCGACCAGGTGGATCTGCACGTCGGCGACGTCGAACCAGTGCCCGTCCACACCGGCGATGGCTGGGCGGTCCTCGTCGACCAGGTGGAGCAGCCGACGGTAGAAGTCGACGGACTCGTCAAGATCGCCTTCCACGTTGACGCTGTGGTGGAGGACTCGCGTGACCTTCACTGCGGCCATCCATCAGGAACCACAGAGTGGGTGATCTGGCGGGGGTCGATGGCCTGGTGGGTATTGCCGGCCTCGTAGACGGCGAAGCACAGCTGCAGCGCTTTGATGGCCTCGGTGGCGCTCATCTCGGGGGGCACACCGTCGACCAGGGTGTCGATGAAGTTGCTGGATGCCCGACGGAATCCGGTGCCCCAGTCGGCGTCGATGTGAGGGAACGACGTGGTGGTCTGCTTTCCTTGCCTGCCTTCGTAGAGAACGACGGCGGGGAGGTCCAGCATCTGGCCGGTGCACCGGGTGACCCAAAGGAAGCCTTCGTCGCCTTGGATCTCGAAGAACTCGTCGGCTCCGTAGTAGTCACTACGCAGCCACATGGCCGGGGCGTAGCTGACGTCCATGGTGCCGAGGATGGACGGGTCCTCGTATGCAAAGATGGCGGCGCACGGCTCGAAGTAGTGGTCACGGCGGCGCACGGCGGCCTGGACCGACACGATGTCCTGGTCGAACATCCATAGTGCGACGGCGTACTTGTGGATCATATCGTCGAAGAGGTGTCCGCCGGGACTGGTCTCGGTCATCCGCCAGAGGTAGCCATCGATTTCCAGGCCGTTCTGAAACTCCGAGTCCGTCTGGCCCACCACGGTGCGCAGCCGGATCTGGGTGGGACGGCCGATCGCTCCCTCAGTCAGCAACTGCTTGGCCAGCTCAAGGGGTGGGTAGTGGCGGAAGCACTCGCTGACCCGCAGGACCACACCGGCCTCGTCGGCGGCTGCCGCCATCGCCCGGGCTTCGGTGACGGTGTTGGCCAGTGGCTTCTGGCACGAGACATGCTTGCCGGCTTCCACTGCAGCCAACACGTGGTCATGGTGGAGGAACGTTGGGGTGAGGATCTCTACGGCGTCGACCTCGGGGTCGGCCAGCAGGTCGGCCAGATCGGTATAGGAGCGGTCGACACCCCAGGCACGGGCGGCCTCGGCGGCCCGACCCTCCTTGGGATCGCACACAGCCACCACGTCGCACCGAGGGTCTTCGAGATAGCCGGCAACATTGAGCGAGGCAATGTTCCCAGCCCCCACGATTCCGATCCGAGGCCGGGTGATCAATGCGGGGGTGGGCGCCATGGCGGTCAGGCTACTGCTGCCCATTGGTCGTGCGCCGTGTGCGTAGTGGTCACGGTGCTCCACCGTCTCCCTCGCCTGGCTCGTCGGGGATCTGTGTACGCAGCTCGTCCTTGACCACCTTGCCGGTGGCATTGCGGGGAAGCGCCTCGAAGAAGTACCAGCGGCGCGGCACCTTGGAGCGGGCGAGGTACTCGAGGGTGTGCTCTCGCAGGACGTCGCCGTCGGCCTCGTGTCCGGGACGCAGGACCACGCATGCCACCACGTCCTCACCCAGCACCGGGTGGGGAACCCCCAAGACCGACACTTCATGGATGGCAGGGTGGAGGGCGACGGCGTGCTCGACGTCGGTCGGGTGGATGTTGTTGCCGCCACGGATGATGACGTCCTTGCTGCGGCCGACGATGTACAGGTAGCCGTCTTCGTCGATCCGACCCAGGTCGCCGGTCATGAGCCAGCCGTCGACCCAGGTGCTTGCCGTGGCTTCTGGGTCTCCGTAGTACTCGCGGGCCCGGCCCGGGATCCGCATGCGCACCTCACCGATCTGGCCTGCGGGCACCGGCAAACCGTCGGCTCCAGCGCAGATGATCTCGGCGGGAGGCAGGGGCTTTCCCACCGATCCGGGCCGCCGGATGGCCTCCCCGGGGGGCATCATGCAGTAGACGGATCCTGCCTCGGTCATCCCGTAGTTGTTGGAGACCAGAGCGGTGGGCATCTTGGTTTGGAGCTGTTCGAGTACGGCCGGGGCCAGGGGTGCGCTGCCCACGGTGCATAACTGCACTGACTGCAGGTCTGCCTCGGCGAAGTGTGGGTGCTCGAGGAGCAGCGTGGCCATGGCTGGGACGAGGAAGACCGATCCTGGCCGCTCTTGCTCGACGGTCTCTTGCCAGGTGCCGGCGTCGAAGGAGGAGAGGTAGATGCCCCGCAGGCCCAGCTTCATCGGCGTAAGGACGAAGGCGATGCCGGCAAACGTGTAGGGCGGGCTGGCATGCAGCCAGGACCCACCGCTCCACACTGGCTTGCGGAAGGGGACCAGCGATGAGTTGTCGTGGCGGACCGCCACTGCCTTGGGATGGCCGGTGGTACCCGAGGTGTAGAGGATGTCGGCCAGGTCGCCCCGGTCGCGGGGGACCTGGAAGTACTCGGTATCCGGGTGCAGCATGACGGACCAACGCACGATCCCATCGACCCCATCGACCCCATCGCTCGTGCCGTCAGCCCCGGCCTCGGGGACGCCTACGACGAGTGCAGGCCCACCGGGCAGGTGGCGATCGAGGAGCGAGTGCTCGACGAACGCCACCGTCGTCCCCGAGTGCTCGAGCATCCGGGCCACTTCGGGCCGGGTGAGTTGGGGGTTGAACGGGACGGCCACGGCCCCCGCTCGGTGAATGGCGGAATAGATGGACATCCACCGCAAGGCGTTGGCGGCCTGCAGATGGAGGGCGACCCGGTCGCCAGGAGCTACACCAGAAGCCACCAGGCCGTGGGCCAGCCGGGTGGCGGCGGTGTCCCACTCAGCGAACGTCATGGATCCACGGCCGACCACGGTGTAGGCCGTCTCGTCCCCAAAAGCTTCGGCCATGGCATGGAGCTGCTCGGAGGGCAGTAGGGCCATGGTCAGTGTGCTCCCGGTTGCGTGGTGGGCGTTGCCTGGCGGACTGCGCTGTGGGCGCTCACTGCACGGACATGGCGTACTCGGACTCGGCCTCGGGGTCGTCCCACGGGGGTCCGTCGACGTCCACCACCACCGTGTCGAGTCCACCAGTGAATCGAAAGGGAGCGGCGTAGCGGCGAGTCACCGGGAGCCCGTCGCTGTAGCCACAGGTCAGTCCAGCCCCGGTAAGCGAAAACCGGGTCAGGGTAAACCGCGGGATGTCGACTCGGGCAGTTTCGTGGCCGTCGATCAGTAGATGACCGATCCCGCGGTGCTCACCGGTGCTTTCGAAGTGGAAGGCCACTTCGTGGCTCCCGGGTGTCAACTGCTCGCTGCTCTCTACCCAGTACTCCTTGAGACTGGCGAAGTTGTGGGAGTAGGCCAGGCGCCCGTCAGTCACGTAGAAGCTCCAGCCTCCGAGACCAGATCCTTGAGCCAGGATCACCCCTTCCACGGCGGCGCCACCGGGCCCGGGGTCGGGTACCTCGATGGTGGCCCGGATGTGATGCACGCGATTGCGCACGTTGACGGCGACCGGCTCAGGCACCATGGCACCATCTCTACGGTAGATGTAGCGCACTCGTGGCGGCACAGGGACGGGCCGCCCGAACACCAGGTCCGAGAAGGGCCGGTTGTCGAGAGGTAGCACCCCATACTTGCGGGCCTCCTCCCACCACCGGGCGATGAGTGCCCGGAGCCGCTCCGGCTCTTGTTCGGCCAGGTCGTGGCATTCAGATGGATCGACGGTGACGTTGTACAGCTCCCACTGGTCATCCTCGAATCCGACCGACGTGTCTTGGACCGGGTGGTAGGCGACTGCCTTCCACCCGTCCTCGTACAGGGCCCGGCAGCCGAAGATCTCGTAGTACTGCACGTGATGGTGGTCGGGTGCCTCGGGATCGGAAAAGCTGTCAGCGAAGGAGACACCGTGCACGGGTGACTGCTCGACCCCGCCCAGCATCTCGGGCGCATCGACACCGAGCACTTCGAGCAGCGTCGGAAGCAGATCGATGGCGTGGACGTACTGACGGCGGAATACGTCAGCACCTTGCGCGGTGGCGCCCGTCCCTGAAGTCCCGGCGGGCCAGTGCACGATCATCGGGTCGGCCACTCCGCCCTCGTGCACCTCGCGCTTCCATCGGCGGAAGGGAGAGTTGCCAGCGATGGTCCATCCCCACGGATAGTTGTTGTGGCAGAGCGGCCCACCGATTTCGTCGATCCGGGCCACACCTTCGGCCACCGAGCGCGGCGCCATGTTCCAGGGACGAAGATCGTTGACCGACCCGGTCGGCCCACCTTCAGAGCTGGCCCCGTTGTCGGACAGCACGATCAGTACGGTGTTGTCGAGGTCGCCCGTGCGATCGAGGAACTCGACTAGCCGCCCGAGCTCGTGGTCAGTGTGAGACAGGAACCCGGCGAACGCCTCCATGTAGCGGGCGTACAGGCGCTGCTCATCGGGGGTCAGGCTGTCCCAGGACGGCACCCAGTCGGGCCGAGGGGAGAGCTCGCAGGTCTCGGGCAGGATGCCGCGCTCCTTCTGGCGCTCGAACGTGGCCTGACGCCACTCGTCCCAACCGGCATCGAAGCGTCCTCGATAGCGCTCGATCCAATCGGCCGGGGCCTGGTGAGGGGAGTGGCAGGCACCGGGGCAGAAATACAGGAAGAACGGCTTGTCAGCATCGACGGCCCGCAGGTCGCTGATCCACTCGATGGCGTGGTCCACCAGGTCCTCGGTGAGGTGGTAGCCCTCTTCGGGTGTGGCTGGCGGTGGCACCTGGTGGTTGTCGGACACCAGGGCCGGCACGAACTGGTGGGTCTCCCCTTGGAGAAACCCGTAGAAGCGCTCGAAGCCGCGCCCCAGCGGCCAGCTCCGTCGAGAAGCAGCCAGGTGGCTGTCGCCCTCGGGGGTGAGATGCCACTTGCCGAGGGCGAAAGTGGCCCAGCCGCGTGCTTCCAGCATCTCGGAGAGGAACCCATTGGCCCGGGCGATGGTGGCGTCATAGCCGGGGAACCCGGTGGCTAGCTCGGCGACTCGGCCCATGCCATTGGCATGGTGGTTGCGACCGGTCAGCAGGCAGGCTCGGGTGGGGGAGCACAGGGCCGTGGTGTGGAAGTTGGTGTACTGCAGCCCCCGACCGGCCAGGCCATCGATGACGGGGGTCTCGAGGTCAGATCCGAAGCAGCCGAGTTGGGCGAAGCCGACGTCGTCCAAGACGACGAGCACCACGTTCGGGGCCTCTGGACCCGGACGCTGGGGTGTAGGCCACCACGAGGTCGACCCGTGGAAGTCATCAGCAATGACTCCTTGGAACGCACCGGGTTCCATAGGGCTAGCAGCGCGGCCGGGTCGCAGGAGCGGGCTGAACGGGCATCGAATGACAATCTAGGCGAGTGCAGGCATTCGGGGCCGGGTGGCGGAATGCACCCGTCTCGGACAGCCGTCCGGCGATAGCATGATTGAGTCCCGACAGCCGACCAACCGGTCCCATCTGTCCGATCCGCCTGCAACTGGCTACTACTGGAGGTCCTGCCGATGACCCGCTTCGTGGAGAACGCACCCGAGGCCGTCTTGGCCGCGGCCAAGGAGATGCTGGCCAAGGGCCTGGTGGAGGGAACGGCCGGCAACATCTCGGCCCGCCAGGAGGACGGCACGGTTTGCGTCACCCCGTCGTCGATCGACTACCAGGAGATGACCCTGGAGGACCTGATGATCGTCGATCTCGACGGCGCTGTCGTGTCTGGCCACCAGTCGCCGTCATCGGAGATGCCGCTGCACCTGTCGGCCTACCGGGCCTTCGACGATGTTGGTTCGGTAATCCACTCGCACCCGGTGTACGCCACCATGTTCGCTGTGGCCCGTCAGCCCATCCCATCGTGCATCGACGAGTTCACCATCTACGTGGGTGGAGATGTCCGGGTCACGGAGTACGCCATGAGCGGCCGGCCTGAGGTCGGGGACAACGCGGTGGCCGCACTCGAGGGTCGGGGCGCAGCCCTGATCGCCAACCACGGACTGGTCGCCGTCGGCCCGACCCCGGCCAAGGCCATGCACATCACCGCACTGGTCGAGCGGAGCGCCTTCATCATCTGGGGGGCGACGCAGCTCGGCCCCATCCACCACCTGCCCGAGGGTGTCGACCGCAAGTTCGCCGGGGTCTACGACTACATGCGCCAGAACCCATGAGCACCTCGCCGGCCGCTGGCGGGGCTGTCGGTCGAGTCGATGGCCAAGTGAGGGCTCGGCTCGAGGCACGGGGGCTCCGGCTGCACGGCCCCCACCCACCGCACGACCCGCTCGATGCCGTGGTGGTGCACGGCGGCGTGGCGCGGACGTCCGGCCAGCTGCCACGGATCGATGGGCAACTCACCTGCATCGGCACGCTGGGCGACACCGTCGACGTAGACGAAGGGGCACGGGCCGCTGCAGTGTGCGCCCTCAACGCGCTTGCTGTTCTCGAGGTGGCTCTCGGGTCCCTCGACCGGGTCGAGCGGGTGCTGACCGTCACGGGGTACGTGGCCTCGACCCCCGACTTCCACCAGCAGCCCGCCGTCGTCGACGGAGCTAGCGAGGTACTCGTGCACGCCTTCGGCATCGCCGGGCGCCATACCCGGTCGGCTATTGGCGTTGCATCGCTGCCGCGGGGTGGAGCGGTTGAGATCGAGGTCACCGTGGCGGTCAAGGGATGACCGGCGACAGCGAGTATGCCGTCGCGCTGGCGGGACTCGGTGCGGCCACCCTGGGGGAGTGCGGAGCACGGTCCCTGCCGACGAGGATCCGTCCGGTGTGGTCAAGAGCTGCGGTGGTGGGCCCGGCGTATCCGGTGCGGTGCACGCCCGGGGACAACCTGGCCATCCATGTGGCTGCAGCCCGAGCCGCGGCCGGCTCGGTGCTGGTCGTCGACGTGGGCGATGTGCGTGACCGGGGGTACTGGGGCGAGGTGCTCACCACCGGTGCGCTGGCCCGCGGTATCGGAGGGCTGGTGATCGACGGGGGCGTCCGGGATGTGGTGGCCTTGGAATCCCTGGGGTTTGCGGTGTTTGCTGCGACAGTAGCGCTGCGGGGTGCTTCCAAGGACGCCCGTGGGTCGGTGGGACTGCCTGTGGAAGTGGCTGGGGTGCAGGTCGACCCGGGTGACTGGGTGGTGGGAGACGTCGACGGTGTGGTGATCGTCCCCGGGGACCGCCTCGCCGAGGTGCTGGCCGCCGGGCAGGCCAGAGCTGCAGCCGAAGAGACCTACTTTGATGCGCTGCGTGCCGGAGCCACGACGGTCGAACTGCTGGGACTCGACGAATCGCTCATCAGGGACGGCGACCTGCCGAGTAGCAGTGCAGGGGCGTGATCCGGTGACCGGCGGAACCTCGGGTCAGTGGTTGGTGTAGTTGATGGCGCCAGCGCCCTTGACGCCGATGGCGAAGCAGAAGCAGTGGATCGAGGCGTTGTCAGTCACCGGACGCAGGCTGTGCACCACGTTCGGAGGGATGTGGACGAGGTCCCCCTGGGCGATCAAGCGGTCTTCGTCGCCGATGGTCATGGTGCCACGGCCACGGAGCACGTAGTAGAACTCGTGCGTCGGGTGGGAGTGCGGGTCGACGTATCCGCCTCCGGCCACCTCGAACTCGTTGACCAGTTCGAGGAATCCACCATCGGTCAACTCGCGCATCTCTTGGGACTTCACCAACCACCACACCGGCACCGTGCCGTTGTGCTCGATGATGGGTTCGACATCTTCGATGTTCCGTACGTCCATCTGGTGTGCTCTCCTCTATCGAACGGTGGCCTGCCCAATTCAGGTCTAGGGCCGGGGCCGCCTCTCCGCGTGTCGAGACGATGGTACCTTCGCAGCAGGTTTCGTTACCTGAGGAGTGCCGACGTGGGTGCAGCCGTACGAACAGTGTCCCCGACCGCGCTCGATGCGGTGACATGGGCTCCCTTCGGTTGGTTGCCAGTAGCCGATACCAATCCGTCTGATGGCGACCACCACCTCGACTTCGCCTGGGGCGACGTCCACGTCAACCGGATCAGCCACCGGCTTGACGAGGTTTCAGCCGTCAACGGTGGTCTGCGGTGCGACGAGCTGTTCCGCCACGTCACCCACACCCAGGTTCTGATGCCGCTCGACACGGCGGCCGTGATCGCCGTGGCTCCTGCTGGCGCAGCTATGGACTCGCTGCCTGATGCCGGATTGGTGACGGCGTTCATCCTGCAGCCGCTGCAGACCGTGGTGCTCCACCGCGGAACGTGGCACTGGGGTCCGTATCCGGTCGGCTCCGAATCGGTCGAGCTCTTCAACGTGCAGGGTCTCCGATACCGGGAGGACAACGATCGGGCCGACCTCGGTGCCCTCGGCTCGATGGTCGACGTCTTGTTCGCGTAGCCCTGGTGTCCTGGTGTCCAGCTGTCCAGCTGTCCAGCTGGCTAGCTGGCTAGCGGGCAGCGATCGGCTGCCACGCGAACTCATGCAGTTGTCGCTAGAGTCCGAGCACTAGCAGTTTCCATCGACTGATCGCAGGAATGGGAGTCGGGCCGCAAGGCCAGGCGCGGTCAGTCTGAAATAAGGAAGTGTGCAGATGGGGAAGATTCGGGGGAATCGGACGGCTTCGATCGCAGTAGCGGTCGGGCTAGCAGTGTTAGCCGCAGGATGCTCGTCCTCGACGAGCAGTTCGACCACGACAACTACGTCGGCCACCACCACAACTACCGCGGCATCGGGCTCCGGCTCGCCGGCGCCTGGGGTGACGGCCACCTCGGTCACCATCGGGGCGATCTCGAGCCGGAGCGGCGTGTTGGCTGGCTACTTCGGGCAGTTCGTTCCCGGGATGACCGCCTACATCAACACCGTCAACGCCGAGGGCGGGGTGAACGGTCGCAAGATCGACTTGGCCTACAACCTGGACGACGGCGGATCACCCTCCCAGTTCACTCAGCTGTCCCACACATTGATCGACCAGGACCACGTGTTCGCCGTGGCGGCGGCGTCGCCGTGGTTCTCCCCCGGCTACTTCGCCTCGACGGCCACACCTACCTACGGGTACAACGTGACCGGCAACTGGTCGCCGTATCCGAACTTGTTCGCCTCGGGCGGGTCGGTGCAGGACTACAACAGCGCCACGTCCACCTATGCGTACTTTGCCAAGACCACCGGCTCGAAGTCCCTGGCCTTCATCAGCTACGGCCCAGCTATTGCTTCGTCCTACAACGCATGCAGCACCGCAGCGAAGGACATGGCCGCGGCCGGTTACAAGGTGAGCTTCGTCGATGTCGGCGCTCAGCTTGCTGGCAGCTTCACCTCAGATGCCCAGCGGCTGCAGCAGTCGGGCTCGGATGCCATCATCAGCTGCATGCAGGCCTCGGACAACGTCACGCTCTCCCGCAATATCCATCAGTACGGACTCACCATCAAGCAACTGTGGCTCAACGGCTATGACCAAGCGCTGCTCGACCAGTACCCCAGCCTGATGAGTGGCGTCTACATGACCAACGCCGGAAACGTACCCTTTGCCGCCGCTTCGAACCCGACGCTCTACCCCGGCATGAAGGCCTACATGGACGCCATGAAGAAGTACGAGCCGACCTACGCCAACAGCAATGTGGCGCTCTCGGGCTGGCAAGCCGCCGCGCTGCTCGTGGCCGGCATCAAGGCCGCTGGGAAGAACCCGACACAAGCTTCAGTGGTGTCGGCGACCAACCAGATCACCGACTTCACTGCGGCAGGGACCCAGGCGACCACGAACTGGACGATGGCCCACGACAAGGCCACCTACCCGACGTGCTCTGCCTGGGTCCAGGTGAAGGGGACGAAGTTCGTATCGGTCTTCTCCACGGGCAAGCACGTGTTCGTCTGCGTCAGGGCCGACCCTAAGCATCCAGTGCCAGTACCGGCCCCAGCCGGAACGCCGGGGGCATGACCAGGAACCCAGCCGAGCGAGGATAGGCCCGAGCAGGCGTGCAGCACCTCTTAGGATTCGGCATACCAGGCGTGCCCTACGGGTGTACGTACGCGCTGGTGGCCGTCGGACTGGTACTTACCTACCAAGCGACGGGCGTGCTCAACTTCGCCTATGGCGCCCAGGCCTATCTATCGGCCTTCGTCTTCACGTACCTCGTCCAGAACCAGCACCTCCCCGTGGGCGTTGCCTTCGTGATCTCCGTGGTGATCCTGGCCCCGGCCGTTGGCCTGATCCTCGACCGACTGCTGTTCCGTAAGATCGCGCCGGCCAATGTGATTGCCAAGTTGGTGACTGGGATCAGCATGCTGGTGGGCATCCCGGCCGTGCTGTCGGTGCTGTTCACCACCAGCAACCAGTACAACCCGCCGAGCATCCTGTTCGACCCCAACGTGGTCTACTTCCACCTGGTGGGCACTCCGATCAACGGGATCGCTGTCACCTGCGTGGTAGCCACAGCCGTCACCTTGATCGCCTTGGTCGTCCTGATGCGGTGGACGAACCTGGGCCTCCAGATGCGGGGCGCAGTGGAGAGTCGGCGTCTGATCGAACTCGACGGAGTCAATAGCGGACGGGTGGTGGCATCGGCCTGGGCTATCTCCGGGTTTATTGCCGGACTGGCTGGCGTCCTACTGGCTCCCATCTATGGCCAGTTGCAGTTCAGCGACTACGCCGCCTTGATGGTGGCCGCCTTTGCCGCCGCCGCCTGGGCCGTATTGCGGTCGTTGCCCGTCGCCGTGCTGGTGGGCATCTTGATGGGAATCACGGTGACTGTTCTCCAGGGTTACCTTCCCGTGGGCAGTATCTGGTCGTCAGCCGCCCTGACTTCGCTTCCGTTCGTTGTGCTGGTCGGCGCCCTGCTCCTCGTCCCCGGCATGCGCACCCTCGGCCAGGACAAGGACCCTCTGGCATCGGTGGATCCACCACCACCACCGATAGCTGCTGCCGTGCGTGCGCCCGAGTTCGACCGGGTGATCAAGATCCTCTGGTACGTCCTGTTGGTGGCTTTCAGCCTGTCCATGCTCACTTGGATGCCGAAGATCTGGGAGAACGTCTTCAACGCCGGACTGGCCTACTCGGTGGTATTTCTGTCGATCACCCTCATCACCGGCATGGGAGGCCAGTTGTCGCTCTGTCAGGCCACGTTGGCCGGCGTAGGGGCCTTTACCGCCGCGCAGGTGGCTGATCGCCTCGGTGCGAACTTGTTGGTCGGCGCCCTGGTCGGCGCCTTAGTGGCTGCCCTGGTCGCTGTCGTACTGGCCACCGCCTCGGTGCGCCTGCGAGGCCTGGGGCTGGCCCTGATGACCATCGCGGCCGCCCTGGTGTTCGACAATGCCATCTTCGCCCAGGTGGCTACCATCCGCGGACAGTCGATCAACGTAACGTCGAGTTCGGTGGGCTTCGGCATTCTCAACCCCAACGGACGGGCCTTCTTCGTGCTGGCCATGGTCGTCTTGTCGGTATGCGTGGTGCTCGTACTGCGGGTGCGCAACGGCTCGATCGGCCGGTTCCTGGGGGCCATGCGGGGGAGCAGCACGGCGGCCTCGGGGATCGGGGTGAACCTGACGTGGATGCACGTGCTGGTATTCGGCCTGTCGGGTGCGGTGGCCGGCCTGGGCGGGACACTGCTGGCCATCAATCAGCAGGCGGTCAACACCCAGACGTTCTCATGGAGCTTTTCGCTGGTGTTTGTGGTGGTAGTGGTGACCACCGGGGTGAGCACGCCCGAGGGGGCGATCCAGGCCGGATTCAGCTTCGTGGTGCTGCAGCAGCTGCTCACCTATGTGCCGTCCCGGCTGGGTGGTAACAGCCTCCTGGTCATCCTCTTCGCCTTCGGAGCCCTCACCTATGTGGCCCATCCCGAAGGGATCCTCGAGTTTCAGAAGCGGCGGTGGACGATGCGGTTCGAGCGGCTCTTGCTGCGCAACCGGACCAGTTCCACCGACATTTCAGGACCTGACGCCGGTGCAACCGCTGGCGATGGCCAGTTGGCCCGGGTAGCAGCCGATTCCGACCCGGCACTGGACCGCTGAGATGGCCCTGACCGCGAACGCCGAGGCCCTGCTGCGTGTCTCCGAGGTCACCAAGACGTTCGGGGGCGTCGCCGCCGTCGATGGCGTGTCGTTCAGCGTCCGCCCGGGGGAGAGCGTCGGGCTCGTCGGGCCCAACGGAGCGGGCAAGACGACGTTGTTCAACTGCGTGTGCGGGCAGCTGCGCCCCGAGAGGGGCACGATCGAACTCAACGGACGGTCCCTGAACGGCATGGCGACGTTCGAGCGGGCTCGTCTCGGGATCGGACGCACCTATCAGCGAGTCGAGGTCTTCTCGGACATGAACGTCCGAGACCATCTGATCGTGTCCGTGCGCGCTCGTTGGCGTCAGGGCCGGCTCTGGCGGGACCTGTGCAATCTGTCCAAGCCGACCGCTGACGAGCGTGAACGGGTCGATGCAGTCTTGGACCTGGTGGGCCTCTCGGACCGGGCCGATACATCGGTGTCCGCCCTTGGCCTCGGCTCCTGCCGGCTGGTGGAGTTGGCTCGGGCCCTGATTGCTGAGCCGGTGCTCCTCATGGCCGATGAGCCATCTTCGGGGCTCGACGTCCACGAGACTCGTGAACTCGGGGCCGTCCTGCGCCAAGTCCAGCGCGACCAGGGGATGGCCATGATCTTGATCGAGCACGACCTCGAGATGGTGGCTGAGGTGGTCGACCGGACGGTGGTGATGAACCTGGGTCAGGTGGTGGCCGAGGGACACTTCGATACGGTGATGGCCGATCCCATCGTGCGCAGTGCCTATCTGGGGCTGCACGAGTGAGCGCGTCGGCGGCAGCGACGACCGTTGGGGTCTCATCGGGCTCCGGCTCCGGGGTGGATGCTCCCGCCCTCGAGATGGTGGGGGTCAGCGCGGCCTACGGTCCCTACCGCGCCCTCTTCGATGTGTCCTTTGCGGTGCCCGCCGGGGGGATCACGGCTCTGATCGGGTCTAACGGCGCCGGCAAGTCCACTGTGTCCCGAGTGGCGTCGGGGCTACTGGCCACCTCGACCGGCACGGTGTGGCTCGATGGTCGTGACGTCACCGGATGGCCCGCCTACAAGATGGCCCGTATCGGGATGGCGCACGTGCCCGAAGGGCGAGGTGTGTTCGCCAGCCTGACCGTCGAGGAGAACCTCAAGTTGACCTTCCGCCTGAGGGGTGGACGCCGAACCGTAGCGGATTCGCTAGAGCGGGCCTATGAAGTGCTGCCGCTGCTCGCTGGCCGTCGCCATCAGCGCGGTGGCACCCTCTCCGGAGGCGAGCAGCGGATCTTGTCGCTGGCCAAGGTACTCATTGTCCCGCCCCGGATCCTGGTGGCGGACGAGATCTCCTTGGGACTGGCCCCCCTCATGACCGACGTCGTCTACGACGGATTGCGCCGGATCAACCAGGCGGGCACGGCCCTGCTCATCGTGGAGCAGCAGGTGCACCGGGTGCTCGAGATCGCCGAAAACGCGGTGGTGCTCGAGCACGGGTCTGTGGCCTACCAGGGCCCTTCATCGGGCGCCATGGGCGCCGTCGAGCACATCATGGGTGCGCGCGAGCGCGCCGAGGCACGTGGTGGCGATGAGGTAGAGACAGGGCGCACCGATGAAGTGTCAGGCTCGAACTCCGAGTCTGACGGCCAGGACAACGGGGAGAGCGGAACATGAGCAACGCAGTACGGGACGCCGTAGTCGTCGATGTAGTCCGTACGACACTCGGAAGGCGGGGAGGGGCGTTGTCGGGATGGCACCCTGCTGACCTGCTGGGCCTGGCGTTGACCTCGCTGATCGAGCGCACCGGTGTCGACCCTGGGCTGGTGGACGATGTCATCGGGGGGTGTGTGAGCCAGGTAGGGGAGCAGAGCACCAACGTCGCCCGCAACGGCTGGGTGTCCGCTGGTCTGCCTCAGCACGTACCGGCCACCACGGTAGATCGACAGTGCGGCTCCTCCCAGCAGGCCATGCACTTCGCCGCCGCCGGGGTGAACGCCGGCCATTACGACCTGGTCATCGCCTGCGGTGTCGAGTCCATGAGCCGAGTGCCGCTGGCCTCGAACGCCCGGGGGGGGACCGGACCGTTCCCCCCGTCCTACCTCGAGCAGATCGATGGGCGGCTGTGGGCCCAGTTTCGGGTGGCTCAGGTGCTCGCCGACCGTTGGGGGATCAGCCGCGAAGATATGGACGCCTTCGCCTTGGAGAGCCATCGCCGGGCGGCGGCGGCGTGGGATGACGGGCACTTTGCTGCCGAGTCGATCCCGGTTCCGCTGAAGGATGACGAGGGCTCTCTGACCGGTGCCTATTTGGAACAAGACGAAGGGATCCGCCGAGGAGGCACCATGGAGTCCCTGGGTGGCCTGGCCCCGGCCCAGTCATGGGAGCCAGACACGGCACCGGACATCACGGCGGGGAACTCTTCGCAGATGACCGATGGGGCAGCGGCCATGCTGATCGCCGAACGATCGGTGGCCGAGCGGCTGGGGCTGCCGGTACGGGCCCGCTTCGCCCATGCCACCGTGGCTGCCGACGATGCCGCCATCGTGCTGTCGGCACCGGTGCCGGCCACCCAGAGGCTCCTCGACCGCTCCGGCATGACGATTGATCAGTTCGATGCCGTGGAGTGCAATGAGGCGTTTGCTGCCATCGCCTTGATGTGGCTGCGGGCTTTCCCCGTCGACCCCGCCATCCTCAATCCGAGGGGTGGAGCCGTCGCTATTGGGCATCCTCTCGGGGCGAGCGGCGTGCGGTTGGCCGGCACGTTGCTGAACCATCTCGAAGCCACGGGTGGGCGTTACGGATTCCAGACGATGTGCGAAGGCGGCGGGCAGGCCAACGCCATGGTGCTTGAACGCCTCGGCTGACCTGCTCGGCTGACCTGCTCGGCTGACCTGCTTTTGTAAGTTGCCCGGTGTGGTGCTCAGGCCCCGCCGATGGCGGGTCCGGCTTCGGCGGTCCCGAGTGTCCGCACGTAGTCGGCCATGCCCGCCGTGAAGGCATCGACGTTCTGCGCCTTGGCTAGTGCGAAGTTGGCGAAGTAGGCAGGCACGTAGACAGCGAGCGAGTCCGAGTCGATCCCTTCGAGGATGGTAGCGACAGCGGTTTCGATGGAGATGGAATCGACGCCGCCGGGGAATGGGTCGTTGTCCGGCAGGGTGAACAGCTCGGTGTCCACCACCCCGGGATAGACGACGGTCACCCGGACGCCGGTGTTCCACAGATCGACGGCCATGGCTTCGGAGAATACGGCGATGGCGGCCTTGGACGCGTCGTAGGCTGACTCACCCGGTGAGCTGAGGGTTGCTGCTACCGACGACACGTTGACGATCCGGCCCGAGCCCCGCTCGACCATGTGCGGCAGAAGGGCAAGGGTGAGTCGAACTGGGGAGAGGTAGTTGATGGTCATGACGGCCTCGACGGTCTGCATGTCGAGGCCGGTGACGTGCCGCCGCTTGGGAATCCCGGCGTTGTTGACCAGCACGTCCACGCCACCGAGATCGTGCAGCACATGTTGAGCCAGGCGATCCACCGCATCGGAGTCGGCCAGGTCCGTCACCCACATCATCGAATCCGGGGAGTGGATCTGGCAGCGTCGCAGTACTTCGCCCAGCCGGTCCTCACGGCGGGCCACGATCCCCACGACGGCACCTCGTTCAGCGAACGCCTCGGCTAATCCGGCCCCGATGCCCGAAGATCCTCCGGTGACCACTACACGCGACCCGGTGTACTCGGTGGCGTCCGTGCTGTTGCCGGGACCGGTCATCGGTTCCTCCACTGCGGTGCACGCTTTTCGGCAAAGGCCTTGGGGCCTTCGACAGCGTCCTCGCTCGAAAAGACTTCCGAGGCGATGGCCGACTCGATCCGGTAGGCCTCGGACATGTCGACCAGCAGTCCACGGTGGACGGACTCCTTGGTCTTGCGCACGGCGAACGGTCCGTTGGCCGTAATCCGACGGGCGTAGTCATAGGCCCGCTCCATCAGTTGGTCCGGGATGCACACTTCGTTCAGGAGGCCCATGGCGAGGACCCGGGGGGCCGAGATCTGGTCGGCGCAGAGCAACAGCTCCATTGCGGCTGGGTACGGGATCTGACGAGGGAGGCGCACCGTGGTCCCACCGCCAGCGAAGAGGCCTCGTTTCGGTTCGAGCACGCCGAAGGTGGCGGTATCGGCGGCTACCCGGATGTCGCAGCCCCCCAGCATCTCCATCCCTCCGGCCACGCACGTGCCGTTGACGGCAGCGATGATCGGCTTGTAAATCTTGACGTTGCGCAGGACCGCCTTCACTCCGTCGTCAAGCCGGTAGCCGTCGATCTCAGTGATCCCCTCTGCTTTCATGCGCGACTGCAGGCGGGTGATCTCGGGGATGTAGGTCTTCAGGTCAGCGCCGACGCAGAAGTCCTTACCGACTCCGGTGACCACGGCGACCCACGCATCGTCATCGTCGCGGAACCGTTCCCATGCCCCCCGGAGCTGAGCGAAGTGCTCCATGTCCATGGCGTTTCGCGCCTCAGGTCGGTCGATGGTGATTTGGACGACATGCTCGTCGCCGCGTTCGTAGTGGATCGGCATGGCCCTCCTCGGGTCAGATCAGATCAGATCAGGTCGGCGTGGTCGAGTGGGTCGAGTGGGTCGAGTGGGTCGAGTGGGTCGAGTGGGTCGAGTGGGTCGAGTTGCTCCATCAGATCACCTTTGGGCGGTGGAAACCCCCCGAGCGCCCGCCACCAGGGTGACGGTGGCCCCAACGAGGTCTTCATCGGCCGCCGCCGGTTCGGCCAGACGGGCATAGCCGCGCGAGCCATCAGGTAGGTCGCAGATCAGTGCGGTCCACTCGGGCCCCTCGCGTCCATACGTGGTGGAGAAGGTGACGACTGTGGCGGGGCCTTCGGCCCCGGCCGTCACGGGAATGGAATGAAGGGCGGCATCAGGTGCCGCACCGGTTGCGGTCGACGCACTGGGGGCATTCAGGACGGGGATGCTCGGGGGCGGCGTGGCCGACCACAGGGCGGCGGCGTGGCTGGTCATGTGCATTCCTACGCCGGTCACCAGTCCACGGGCTTCGGGGTCAGCCCGCAGCACCTCAACCATGGCGGCCATGGCATGGGTGCCGTAGTTGCTACCCGGGCCGCCGTGATAGGGGAGTCCTCCGGTAACGGTCAACGAGCGGTCGTCGGTGATGCCCAGGGCATCGCGGGCGAACTGGAGCGAGGCGGCAAAGCACGAGTAGATGTCGAGGTGGGAAACCTCGTCGATGCCAACGGATCCGAGGGCGCGCGTGAGCGCCGACTCCAGGGCAGGAGAGCGCCACAGGTCGGGACGAGCAGCCATGGTGGACGGCTCGTCGGCCGACCCGATTCCCCACAGGTAGACCCGCTGGCCGGCGGGCACGCCGAGATCGTCGGCCCGGGACTCCGTGGCCACCAGTACAGCCGCGGCCATGTCGACGTCCATCACCGCGGTCATGAGCTTCGTATACGGGGTGGCCACCATCCGGTTGGACGGCTCGGCCCGGATGATCTCATCGGCACTGTGGGCCACGGGGAACCAGGCATTGCTTGCATCGGCGGCAGCCACGGTGGACAGTGGGGCGAGGACCTCGCCCAACTGTCGCCGGTACTCGTCGACACCCTGGCCTCGGTGGGCTCGGCGGGCCGTGTCCAGCAGGGCGAAGGTCAGATAGGCCTGGTAGATGCCGTGGGCGGCCTCGAGGCGGTCCAGGGTGAGAGGGAAGGGCGGAGGCTCGTCAGGCGGGTGGGACCACGCAGGATCTCGGTGGTGGCGGAGGGTGGCGAGCGCCTCACCTCCCACGATGAGGGCCAGATCGCTGCGGCCTGCGGCCATGTCGGCGGTGATGTCGCCCACCAGTCGGAGCGGGACGGATCCGCCCAGACCCGAGTACCGGGCGGTGGCGGGCCGGGCGCCCAGCCGCTCGGCCAGGCGCCCAGCAGGATCGTCGTACTGCCAGGATTGACAGAACACCACCTGGAGGTTGCCAATGGAGGCCAGGGCCGAGGGGCTGCTCGCGTCATCTGCGGCCGAGCGGGCCACGTCCTCCCACAGGTCGAGAGGCTCAGGGGCCGGCTGGTCACGCCAGGTCCGGCGAGCGACCCCGATGATGCACGGGGTGCGGGGGTCGACCGGCATGTCAGGCAGGGCTGGAGCGGCGCGGCAGGGCGATGGCCCGGTCGGCGATGATGTTCTTCTGCACCTCGGTGGAGCCTCCACCGATAGTGCTGTAGCGCTGGAACGAGTACAGCCGGGTCCACTTCCCTCGGTCCACGGAGTCGGGTCCGCCGCGGGCCAGCACACCGGCTGGGCCGAGCAGGTCCACCGACAGGGCGGCCAGGGTCTGGGCCAGGGCTGACCAGCTCAACTTGGCGAAGGGAACCTCCGGCCAGTTCTTCTCCCCCTTAATGATCTTGGACAGCGCCCGCAGCGACAGCAGGCGGGCCAGTTCGATGTCGGTCCACGCCCGGGCGATACGGCCCTGCAGTGCTGGGTCCTCCAGGGCATCGGCGTTGACCGCTCGCGCCGCAGTCACCATGGCTCGCAGGTCGGCAGCCAGGATGGCTAGCTGAGTGGCGATCCCCACCCGCTCGTGGCCGAGGGTGCCCATGGCCACCATCCACCCTTCGCCCTCGCCTCCGAGCCGGCAGCCGACCGGAATGCGGGCATCGGTGAAGAAGACTTCGTTGAACATCTCCTCGCCGGCCATGTCCCGGATGGGCCGGCGTTCGATGCCGGGGGTCTCGAGGTCGAGGATGAAAGCAGTGATCCCCTCGTGCTTGGCCCCCCGCTCAATGGCCGTGGGGTCTGTCCGCAACAGAAAGAGCCCCCACTTGGCCAGATGGGCAGTGGAGATCCAGATCTTCTGGCCGTTGACCACGTAGTCATCGCCGTCGAGGATCGCCGTGGTGCGCAGGTTGGCCAGGTCGTTCCCAGCATCTGGCTCAGAAAAGCCCTGGCACCAGTGCTCGGTGGCATCGAGGATCGACGGGAGCCACTGGGCCTTCTGCTCCTCGGTTCCCCAGGCGATGATCATGGGGCCGATCTGCCACAGCCCGTTGGTGTTGAACATGCCGGGCGTGCGGTACTCGGCCATGATCTCGGAGTAGATGATCCGCTGCATCGCCGTGGCATTGCGGCCGCCGTACTCCTCGGGCCAGTTGGCTGCGGCCCACCGACCCTGGTTCAGCGTCCGCTGCCACGCCGCCCGGCGAAGCTGGGACTGCTCACCCGAGAGGGACGAGCTGCTGTCGAGCTCCTCGCGCTCCAAAAACCCGGGAAGGTGCTCGTCGAGCCAGGAACGCAGTTCAGCGGCGAACTGCTCATCCTCTGGGGTAAGTGCAAAGTCCACGAGTACGAGGATAGCCTTCGGGACCGTCTACGCTCGTGCCGTTCCCGTTGTGCCGATCTTGAGGTGGTCCGTGGACTTCACATTCGATACCGAGCAGTTGGCCCTTCAAGACGTGGCGCGTCGGGCCATGGACGAGTTCGACGGCGGATTCGTCCGAGAGATGGCCGACGGCGATAGCGGGTACACCACCGAGATGTGGGACCGCTTGGTTTCGCTGGGGTGGACCTCGATGCTGATCCCTGGAGAGGGTGCCGGGCTGCTGGAGATGTGCATCGTCATGGAGCAGATGGGCCGCATCCCATTGCCGGGACCGTTTTTCTCTTCGGCGGTGATGGCCACGCTGGCCGCCAAGGCGCTGGGGGAGCAGGGTCTGCTGGACGAACTGGCCTCGGGGAGCATCCGGGGGACGGTGGCGGTGTTGGAGCAGGGCCACGGGCATCCGTTGGACACGGTTCGGGCCCGGGCCACACGCAAGGGAGCCGGCTGGGTTCTGAACGGGACCAAGCCCCTTGTGGTGGACGGCCACACGGCGGACTGGGTGATCGTGGTGGCGCTGGGAGAGGACGGGGTGCGGTCGTTCCTGGTCCGTGAGCCGGTGGCCGAGGTGGTCCCGTCGCTCGACCCGACCCGCAAACTGGCCCGCCTGGTGCTGGAGGGCACGCCAGCCGAGCCGCTCGGCCCCAGCGGTGGTCAGGCAGACCTGTGGCGCCGGGTCCTCGATGACATCGCCGTGGCCCTGGCGGCCGAGTCGGTCGGTGTCTCGGACCGTGCCCTCGAGATGGCCACGGAGTACGCCAAGGTCAGGGTGGTCTTCGACCAGCCGATCGCCACCTTCCAGGTGGTCAAGCATCGAATCGTAGACATGTTCCATGCCCTCGAGCTGGCCCGGGTGGGTGTCCACTACGCAGCCTGGGCATCCGATGGGGACGAGCCAGATCGCGTCCGGGCTGCGGCCATGGCTTCGGCGTACGCCGCCGAGGCTGCGGTCAAGGTGACGGGGGACGACATCCAGCTCCACGGGGGCGTCGGGTTCACCTGGGCCAACGACGCCCACTTCCTCTTCAAGCGAGCCAAGCAGAACGAAGTGCTGATGGGCGGGAGCGGCCACCAGTGGCAGCGTCTAGGTGCGCTCTTCACCGAGCTCTGAGGTCCATCTCATTGTGAGGTGCGCCGCCCATGCACCCGGTGCTGCAGCGACCGATTGACCTATAGTCGCCAGACATGCGCTCAGCTGATGAGTGGGCGGATGGGGGGATCGGCCATTACTGATCCGGGACGGGGATGACCATGGCGCTACCGGTGAAGGACGTGCCCGATGTAGAGCCGGTCCTAGAGCGGTTCGACCCCTTCGAACTCCAAGACACCGTGTCCGGAGATATCCGCGATCCCTACCCGCGTCTCGGCGAGCTTCGTCGTCAGCACCCTGTGCATTCGGGCCCGATCGACATCGGTGACGGCCTACCCGAGTCCGACCCGAACCGACCAGCGCCGATCACCGTACTCGGCTTCGACGAGTCCGTTCAGGTGCTCCGCGACAACGAGACGTACTCGTCGTCGGTCTATGAGGGGATCATGGGCCTAGTCATGGGCAAGACCATCTTGCAGATGGACGAGCCCGAGCACCGGCTGCACCGGGCACTGGTATCGCCGACTTTCAGGTCGAAGGTCCTCGAGCGTTGGGAAGGCGACCTCGTGCAACGGGTGGTCGACGAACTCATTGACGACTTCGCCGCCGATGGATCGGCGGACCTCGTGCAGCGGCTGACGTTCAACTTCCCGGTCCAAGTCATCGCTGCCATCCTGGGCCTGCCGCGTGGCGACTTCCCTCGCTTTCAGCGGTGGACTATCGAACTCACCAGCGTGGCCGCCAATTGGGAACGTGGTGTGGCTGCCTCTGAGGCCCTGCGTGACTACTTCGCCGGTGTCGTCGAGGAGCGCCGGGCCAAGCCGGCCGACGACCTGATCAGCGACCTGGTGGGCATGGAGGTGGAGGGCCGAGGGCTCGACGATGAGGAGATCTTCTCGTTCCTGCGCCTGCTGCTGCCTGCCGGCGTCGAGACCACCTATCGGGCCTCGGGCAACCTCCTCTACGGACTGCTGACCAATCCTGACCAGTTGCGGGCCGTCCGTGAGAACCGCTCGCTGCTACCGGTGGCCTTCGAAGAGATGATTCGGTGGGAGCCGCCGGTGACGGTCATTCTGCGCCGGGCCATGGTGGACACCGAACTGGCTGGTGTGCCCGTGGAGAAGGGTGCCGATGTCGGCCTGCTGCTGGGTTCGGCCAACCGGGACGAGCGCAAGTACGAGCACCCGGAGTGCTTCGACATCTTCCGTGGGTCGCGTCAGAGCCTCGGCTTCGGCTTCGGGGTCCACGTGTGCCTGGGCATGCACCTGGCCCGGATGGAGACCCGGGTGGCGTTGAACACCCTGCTCGATCGTTTGTCGGACCTGGAGCTGGCCCCAGCTCCAGGTCAGGACCTCCATATCAAGGGCATGGCCTTCCGCTCACCGATCGCTCTGCCCGTCACCTTCGTGGCGTCCCGATGATGCGGGGTCCTGTTGGTCACCGCCGGACAACGTAGGGATCGTCCGATGCCGACCTGGTTGACCGAGGCCGAGTTCGAGGTGCTGACGGCGGCGTGCGACCGCACGGTGCCAGCAACCGCGCATGGGCCCGGTGCCGTGGCCGCTGGCGTGCCCGACTACATCGACGGACTGCTGGGTGCCTTTACTGTGGACCCGCCACGGATCTGGGCACGTGGGCCGACGTCGGGCCGGTTTGGTGGAGAGGCTGCATTCGCCTCGTTCCACCCGTTGTCGCCCCTCGACGAGCTGGCTTGGCGCATGCGGATCGAAGGCTCCCAGGGACGGCCCGAAGCCGAGTTCAACGGTCCGGTCATCGGACTCCAGGAGCGCTACCGATCGGCGCTCGAGGCGCTGGGTGCAGACTTCTGCGCCGCCTCCAGCGAGGTACAGGACGCCCGGCTGGCTGCCGTGGACGGATTTGGCCAGCTCCTCTTCCACCACTGCTGTGAGGGGCTGTACGGCGCCCCCGAGTATGGAGGGAACCGGGAGGCTTCGGCGTGGGCGGCCATCGACTTTGCCGGTGACGTACAGCCCCGAGGCTGGACCGACGCTGAGGTGACGGAGCCATGACACTCGACGCCATCATCATCGGTTCGGGTCCAGGTGGATCGGCGGCGGCGGACGTGTTCACGGCGGCCGGATGGACGGTGGCCATCGTCGAAAAGGGCCGCAACCACCTCCTCGATCCTGACGATCTGACCAAGCCCTCGTCGGACTACTCCAACGACGAGATCAAGTTCCACAATCGGTACTTCCTCGGTCCGGACCCGCTGGTCGAGCCTCGGACCTTCCGCACCAGCGAGGAGGACGGTGACCGTGTTCATGTGGGCGAGGTCAACTCGGTACCGTCGACGGTCGGGGGAGGGGGCACCCATGCCGACGGCAAAGTTCCCCGCTTCATGCCCGGCGACTTCCGCCTCCTCTCCGACCTGGGCCCCCAGCCCGATGCTGATGTGGCCGACTGGCCGGTTACCTACGACGAGCTAGAGCCGTTCTACGGCCAGGTGGAACGGGCCATTGGCGTAGCCGGCCTCGATGGGGCCAACCCGTTCGCCGGGCCCCGTGCCGACCCCTTCCCCATGCCTCCCGGTGCCCCGATGTTCGGCGCTGTCCGTTCTGTGGCTGCGGCCGAGCGGCTCGGGTATCACCCGTATCCGGCGCCCACCGCGGCCAACAGCGTCCCTTACGACGGACGGCCGGCCTGTAACAACTGTGGGTTCTGTGCCTTCTTCGGCTGTCCGATCCACGCGAAGGGTGACCCCGTGGCTCTGCTGACCCGGGCCATGGCCACCGGCCGCGCCGAACTGCTGGCCGAGACCTTCGTGTCGAAGATCTGCTTCGAGGGCCGACGGGCGACCGGGGTCGATCTGGTGCAGGCGGATGGAACCACGCGGTTCTTGGCGGCCCGGTACGTGATCGTGGCCGCCGGCGCCATCGAGACCCCGCGGCTGCTGCTGTTGTCGGACGTGGAGCACCCCGCTCTCGGTCGGTACCTGATGGTCCACTTCCAGACGATCGTGGCCGGTGGTATGCCGTATCGGACTTACGCCGAGCGGGGTAGGTCGGTTACCCACGTCCACGACGACATGATCGTCGGCGACGAACTTTCGAGGCAGGCGGCCCGGGATGCTGGTCTCTCGTGGATCCGCGGGGGCCTGGTCGAACACGCTGGGGCGGCCATGCCCATCATGGAAGCCAAGCACTATCCACCGGGAGCGGTGCACAACCAGCTGATGGCCGACTCTCCGATCAGGAAGCGCCTGTGGGCCTTCACTATGCAGGGCGAAGACCTGCCCTACCCCGGCAACTGCGTCGACCTGGACCCATCGGTACGCGATGCCCGAGGGTTTCCCGTGGCTCGGGTGACCTACCGGCCCGGCCGTCACGAACTGGTGGCACACGAACATTTCGGGCCTCGGCTAGCGGACATCTTGAAGGAGATGGGAGCGGAGTGGACAGCGGTGACCTCGTCGCCCGGCCGTGGCAATGCCGGCTTCACTCCGGACTCGGTACCCGAGAGCAGGCACAACATGGGCACGGTGCGCATGGGGACCGATCCGAGGACATCGGTGACTGATCCGTTCGGCCGGCTGCACGACTACGACAATGTGGTGGTGGCCGACTCATCGGTGTTCGTCACCTCGACCGGCTATGGCCCCACGCTGACCCTTGCCACGCTGTCGGCTCGCGCCGCCCATCATCTCATCTGACCCGTTTCGCCTGACGGAACCTTGTGCGATGTTTGGGCCGCCAAGGTGGGGGGCGCGAACCGGCAGAAGCCGCTGTCGATGCGTGTTGAGAACACGACGGTGGGAGCTCCAGCAGTGGGAGCTCCAGCAGTGGGAGCTCCAGCAGTGGGAGCTCCAGCAGTGGGAGCTCCAGCAGTGGGAGCTCCAGCAGTGGGAGCTCCAGCAGTGGGAGCCATCGGCAGGCAA
>Ga0194055_10000011_pt1 | contig 116083 bp, 108 predicted proteins | sample SepL449m_MetaG_FD_155482 | JGI IMG/M metagenome (GOLD analysis project Ga0194055, IMG submission 155482) | Anoxic zone freshwater microbial communities from boreal shield lake in IISD Experimental Lakes Area, Ontario, Canada - Sep2016-L442-9m | ecosystem: Environmental > Aquatic > Freshwater... | reverse complement strand
GCTACAGTTAAGAAGGCTCCGGTTAAGAAGGCTCCGGTTAAGAAGGCTCCGGTTAAGAAGGCTCCGGTTAAGAAGGCTCCGGTTAAGAAGGCTCCAGTTAAGAAGGCTCCGGTTAAGAAGGCTCCGGTTAAGAAGGCTCCGGTTAAGAAGGCTCCGGTTAAGAAGGCTCCGGTTAAGAAGGCTCCAGTTAAGAAGGCTCCAGTTAAGAAGGCTCCGGTTAAGAAGGCTCCGGTTAAGAAGGCTCCGGTTAAGAAGGCTCCGGTTAAGAAGGCTCCGGTTAAGAAGGCTCCAGTTAAGAAAGGCCCGCGAAAGATTTCGGCCTCGGAACAGAAATTCATCGACGCCCAGAAACTTGTGCTGATTGCCGAGCGGGTGACCTATCTCGGTCAGGCAGATTCCCTCAAAGCTGAAGCCGATTCGTTGGCCGAGCTCCGTGAGCCAGGCGATGTGCAATTCGATGAAGAATCTGGCGAAGGCGACACCCTGGCCGCTGAACGTGAGCGCGATCTGGCCCTCAGTTATCAGGCGCGAGCCGCAGTCGAGGAAATTGATCACGCACTCGAAAAGATTGCGTTAGGTACCTACGGCATCTGTGAGATTTCCGGCTTACCCATTCCGCGAGTCCGCCTCGAAGCTATCCCTTGGGCGCGTGAGCGCGTTGAGTACAAGGTCGGGGGCTTCGGTCGGCGCTGATTGGCGCAATGGCCGTGTAAGCCATGTCAGAAGACCCAGCAATTCACCTTGATCCAACGCCTGACTCCACGCCACCTTTGGCAGCAATCCACGAGGAATCGGACGTGCCGACCCGTCGTCGCCTCGACATCATTTTCGGCGTTGCGGCCTTTGTGGTCATTGTCGACCAATGTACGAAGTGGTGGGCGCTTGATTCACTTGCCACGGATCCCGTCGCGCTCATTTGGACGTTGCGTTTGAATCTCGTTTACAACACCGGCGCATCATTCAGCATGGCGCGCGGTTTTGGTCCGTTCATCGGACTCCTTGCGTTCATCGTGGTTGGGTTCCTGATCTGGCATGGTCGGGCGGTTACGTCCCGCCTTGCAGCATTCGGGCTCGGCATGGTGCTTGGCGGCGCGATCGGAAATCTCCTTGATCGCCTCTTGCGCGGTGACTCAGGTTTCCTTCAGGGCGGTGTGGTGGACTTTATTGACTTCCAGTGGTGGCCAGTTTTTAACCTTGCCGACGCCGCAGTTGTCGTCGGGGCGATCCTCGTCGGCGTGGTCTACGCGTTCGGTTCATTAAGTGCTACCGGGGGATCGACCAATGGATGAACTCATTCCGGCCACGTTGGCTGGCCAGCGAATCGATCGCGTCGTTTCAATGATTACCGGTGTGAGTCGCGCCGAGGTTTCGGCGCTCGTTGCCGACGGCAAGGTCATGATTGATGGTGACGTTGTGACGAGTCGCTCTCGTCACGTGGTCGAAGGTCAGCGGGTCGAAGCCGATCTTGCCGACTTCATGGCCAACGCAAATCTCGCCATGACCGGCGAGCCTGATGTCTCGGTCAACGTTGTTTATGCCGATGATGATCTGCTCGTGATCGACAAGCCACCTGGCCTCGTGGTGCATCCCGGTTCAGGAAACCTTGACGGCACGCTCGTCCAGGGATTGCTCGCTCGATACCCCGAAATCGCTGATGTCGGAGATCCTGATCGCCCTGGCATCGTGCATCGCCTTGATAAGGGCACCTCGGGTCTGCTGTTAGTCGCACGTTCACCCGGCGCTTACGTGGCACTGAGCGCCCAGCTGAAAGCCCATGAGGTCGAGCGGCGCTATCTGACGCTGGTGTGGGGGCAACTCGATGCGCTGAACGGCATGATCGATGCGCCAATAGGGCGCTCGGCGCGAGAGCCCACCCGTATGACGGTGTCGGCAAAAGGCAAAGAAGCTCGAACTCGCTATGAGGTTATTGCGACCTTTAGTGATCCCGTTGAGGTTTCGCTGCTCGAGTGCCGCCTCGAAACGGGGCGCACGCATCAGATCCGTGTGCATCTTCGCGCTATCGATCATCCCGTCGTCGGCGATGTCAGATATGGCGGATCGAAACCGTCATTTCCAGTGGACCGACCCTGGCTGCACGCGGCCGCATTGCGCCTTGCGCATCCGATCAGCGGTGAGCCGCTGGCGTTTGATTCCGAGCTGCCTGCCGACCTGCGCTCGGGGCTCGAAAAACTTAGGTAACTGCTCCGGGCCAGTCGGCATCTCCGCGAGCCATCGTGACAATGTCGGCAAGGGTGGTCGCGTCAAGGTAGTGGCGCATGTGTTCGCCGATGTCAGCCCACACTGCGAGCAAAACACACTGCCCCTCGTGGTCACAGGCGCCGTTGGTGTGAGGATCTCCGAAGTCTCCGGCCACGATCGGCCCGTCGACTGCGCTGACGATCGCGCTCAACGGGATCTCGCTTGGATCGCGGGCCAATACATACCCGCCCCCAACGCCTCGTTTGGATCGCACGAGACCCGCTCCCTTGAGGGCCAGAAGAATTTGTTCCAGGTATGGCTGCGGGAGTCCGGTGCGTTCTGCGATGTCGCGCACCGACGTTGGCCCTTCTTCGCCAACGTGCATGGCAAGTGAGAGCAGCGCCCTGCTCGCGTAGTCGCCACGGGTCGAGACTTTCACGTCGTCATGTTAGGCACGGCGGCATGGGGAGCACCGCGCCATGGTAGACACATCGCCAAGTTGACCCCCTCGAACAATCGGACAGTCGCGGGAGTGTCCTGATTCAGTGTGCCGTGACTAGGTTGATTCAGTCAGGAAAGGATGCCAGTGAACAACGACCAAGTCGCCAATGCATGGGCCGATCCGAGTCTTGAACCGAGTGAGCCGCTGATCCCTGATTACCGCGGCGCATGTGTCAACAATGTCATGCGGGCACTTATCGAGCCCCCCGAGTTCATTCCCGAGTGGTTTCCGCCGATCGTCCAAGGAGCGGACCAAGTGTTGTTTTTGGTGTTGGATGGCCTTGGTTGGCAGCAGCTGCAAACTCGCATCGCACTTGCTCCGATGTTGGCTTCGATGCAGGGACGAGCAATCAGCACGGTTGCGCCGTCCACGACCGGCACCGCGATGACGTCAATTACCACCGGATTGACGCCAGGTGAGCATGGCGTCATCGGCTATCGAGTGGCTGTCGATGACCAGGTCCTAAATGTGTTGCGGTGGGGGATCGATGGTCGGGATGCGCGTCAACTTATTCCGCCACACGAGTTCCAACCGGTTGAACCGTTTTTGGGTTACCGGCCCGCGGTTATTAACCGAGCGGAATTTCGAACCAGCGGATTTAGCGGTGCGCACCTCGAAGGAGTCCGATTTAACGGTTATCGCGTGAGTTCGACATTGGTAACCGAGGCGAGGCGATTGCTGGCGATGGGCGAGCAGTTCGTTTACGCGTACTACGAGGGGATCGACAAAGTCGCGCATGAATTCGGTCTCACCGACCATTACGACGCAGAACTCCAATATGTTGATCGGTTGGTCGCGGACCTCTGTTCGATGTTGCCGCGGGACGCGGTGCTCGTCGTAACCGCAGATCACGGCCAGGTACAAGTTGGGGCCAACGTCATATCGCTCGATCGGGATGTACTCGATCATGTTTCGTTTCAGTCGGGCGAAGGACGATTTCGCTGGCTGCACGCCCGGCCCGGTCGCGGCGATCAATTGCTCGAAGCGGCGCGTCAGCTTTATGGCGGCGTCGCATGGGTGGTGACCCAACAAGATGCAATCGACGACGGCTGGTTTGGCCCGACTGTCTCCGAAATGGCTCGGTCCCGGTTAGGCGACGTTGCGTTGGTGGCGAAGGGCACGGTGTCATTCGATGATCCTGATGATCGTGGCCAATTCGAGTTGGTGTCTCGGCACGGTTCGTTGACGGCCGATGAAATGCTGGTGCCGCTGTTGGCATCACGGAACTAAAACTGTCCGACTCGCCGAATTTGGCTCGCAGGAGCAATCAAGGTGGCGCGTGGACGTCGATCAAGGAAGTATGCCCCTATGGCTCAAGGAAATAGTACCCAAACCGAAACGTTTTGTTCGTGAGCAGCGAACTGCTGAAACCCGACGGAATCACGACCGCGCCGGTGACTAGCGATGGTGGAGTCGCTGGGCCCGATCTCGAGTCAAGCGGAGCTGACGCGACCGAAGCAGTTATTGAACCGGCCAAAGTGTTGCGGGTTGGTTCAATGATCAAGCAACTCCTTGACGAGGTGCGCTCGATCGAACTCGATGAACCGGGGCGCGAGCGATTGAAAGCAATCTATGAGACGTCAATTGCCGAGATTGGATCCGCGTTGTCGAGCGACTTGCGTGGCGAACTCGAGCGCCTGGCATTGCCGTTTGATGATGGATCTCTGCCGACCGAGGTGGAATTGCGGTTAGCGCAGGCCCAACTCGTTGGTTGGCTTGAAGGGCTATTCCATGGAATACAGGCCACCTTGTTTGCCCAGCAGATGGCCGCGCAACACCAACTTGAGAACATGCGAGGACAACTTCAGCCTGGCCAAGACAGTTCTGGGGTTGGTTCTTCAACCGAGCGCCCGGGCACCTATTTGTAGCGCTAAGGTCAATCGAGCGGAGAAATCACATCTGTGTATTTCGTCCAGAGCCGGTTCGAAGCCAATTGGCAGCGCGAAGTGATGGGGAGCGTAGAAGGAGTCAGGTTTCGCAGTGGCGGAGTCATTTACCCACCTGCATGTTCATAGCGAGTTCTCGATGCTTGACGGAGCATCGCGGGTTGGCGATCTGGTGGCCAAAGCTGCCGCTGATGGGCAGCCTGCTGTAGGAATTACCGATCACGGCAACATGTACGGAGTCTTGGATTTCTATCAAGCGTGCCGCGATCAGGGCATCAAACCGATCATCGGTAGCGAGCTCTATATGGCTTATGAAGATCGCACTGAACGTCCGCCTCGCCGCGGTCGGATCGATGACTCGGGCGGTGATGCTGAAGGCGGTCGAAAGGCCTATTACCACCTCACCGCGCTGGCGGAAAGCAACGTTGGCTATAAGAATCTGATTCAGCTTTCGAGTCGGGCCTATCTCGAGGGCTATTACATGAAGCCCAAAGTCGACTGGGAAATTCTCGCCGACCACCACGAGGGAATCATCGCAACTACCGGCTGCCTCGGCGGTCAAGTGCTACAAGCGTTGCTGAACGACCGACCTGACGAAGCGCTCGAAAAGGCGGCACGACTTCAAGATATTTTTGGTCGTGACAACTTGTTCATTGAACTGCAAGACCAAGGAATTCCTGAGCAGCACCGAACTAATCCGCAACTGCTTGAGATCGCCCGCAAAATTCAAGCGCCGATACTCGCGACAAACGACAGCCATTACACCCACCGTGATGATCACGAAGCCCACGATGCGCTGCTTTGTGTGCAGACCGGCGCACTGATGAGCGATCCGGATCGATTTCGTTTTACCGGCGACCAGCATTATTTGAAAACTGCTGACGAGATGCGACGGCTCTTCGCAGAACTACCTGAAGCATGCGATAACACCTTGTGGGTCGCGGAGCGAGCCGATGTCGAGATCGAATTCGGCAAACCACAACTACCCAACTTCCCGATCCCTGAAGGTTTCGCTGACGACGGAGCGTATCTAGAGCACCTCGCTTTTTTGGGTGCGCGCGAACGTTGGGGCGATCACCTTCCCGACACGGTCGTGGAGCGCCTTGCCTACGAACTCAAGGTCATCGGTGACATGGGCTTCTCGTCATATTTCCTTATTGTTTGGGACCTCATTAAACACGCGCGTGACGGCGCGATCCGTGTCGGTCCCGGTCGTGGCAGCGCGGCGGGGTGCGCGGTCGCATACTGCCTTCGAATCACCGACCTTGACCCCATCAAATACGACTTGCTTTTCGAACGATTTTTGAATCCGTCGCGTGTATCAATGCCCGATATCGATATGGACTTCGACTCGCGGTATCGAGATGAAATGATTCGATATGCAGCCGAGCGATACGGTCGCGATCATGTCGCCCAGATTGTGACCTTCTCGACGATCAAGGCGCGAGCGGCGGTACGAGATGCCGCCCGAGTTCTTGGCTACCCCTACGTCGTGGGCGACAAAGTTGCGAAGGCGATGCCTCCGTTGGTGATGGGTCGCGATACTCCTCTGTATGCGTGCCTGGACGAGCACCCTAAATACGTTGACGGATTCAAGATGGCTTCCGACCTTCGCGAGATGTATGCAACTGATGCCGATGCCCACAGCGTCATCGACGTTGCTCGCGGTCTTGAAGGGCTTCGTCGCCAGGACGGCATTCATGCCGCGGCGGTGGTGATTACCAAGGAACCATTGACCGAGTACTTGCCGATTCAGCGCAAGCCCGAAGCAGGTAAAGATCCCGAGCTTGCACCGGTAGTGACGCAATATGAGATGCACGGCGTTGAAGACCTTGGCCTACTCAAGATGGACTTTCTCGGCCTTCGAAATCTCGACGTGATTTCCGATACCCAAGCCCTTGTCCGGGCAACTCGTGATGCCGATCTTGATATCGATTTGATACCTCTCGATGACCCCAAGACCTACGCGTTACTGCAGTCCGGCGACTCGATTGGTGTGTTCCAACTCGAGGGTGGAGCGATGCGGCAACTGATGCGCTCGCTCGCTCCCACGGGATTCGAAGATGTCGCGGCGCTCGTTGCGTTGTATCGGCCAGGTCCGATGGCCGCGAACATGCACAACGATTATGCGGATCGCAAGAATGGTCGCAAGCCCATCGAGTACCTGCATCCCGATCTCGAGCCGTTGCTAGGCGACACGCAGGGCCTGATGATTTATCAGGAATCCATGATGCGCGTCGCGCAAAAATTCGCTGGTTACTCGCTCGCCGAGGCAGACAATCTTCGCAAGGCCTGTGGCAAGAAAGATCGAGCCCTCATCAAACTTGAGCGCCAGAAGTTTGTAGCTGGGTGCGAAACGACTGGTTATGGAACAGCGATCGGCACGGCACTATTCGACATCATTGAGCCATTTGCCGATTACGCATTCAACAAGAGTCACAGTTACGGGTATGGCCTGGTGGCATTTCAGACCGCCTACCTGAAGGCAAACTATCCCGTCGAGTATTTCGCGGCGTTGCTCACCAGTGTCAAAACAAAACTCGATAAGGCAGCGATCTATTTAAACGAATGTCGCCAGATGCGCGTTGCAGTCCTGGTGCCCGACGTCAACATATCGATGAGCGACTTCACCGCTATCGTCGGCGACGGAAGCGACGGGATCGGAGGTGTTGGTTCGATTCCATTTGGCTTGTCGGCGGTGCGCAATGTTGGTGAAGGTCTCGTCGGCCTGATTGTCGATGAGCGCGAAGCGAACGGTTCTTTCATCGACTTCTACGATTTTTGTGACCGCGTCGACCTCAATGTCTTGAACAAGCGAACGATCGAATCACTGATCAAGGCTGGGGCATTCGACTCGTTAGAACACCCGCGCCAAGGGTTGCTTGCCGTCTACGAGGAGATTCTCGACACCACCGCAGCACGTCGGCGACGCGAAGCGGAGGGTCAGTTTGATTTGTTCTCAATGCTTGACGACGAAACATCGAGCGGCGTTGCCGCGGCCGGATCCGAGATTCGGCTTCCGATTCCCGACATCGAGTTCGATAAGAAGCAGCGACTGGCATTTGAAAAAGAGATGTTGGGTCTTTACGTCAGCGACCATCCGTTGATGGGCGCAGAGGCGTCGCTTCGCCGTCGCACCGAGTGCGCGATTAGCGAACTCGAAGGTCTCGAGGACGGTGCGATGCGTGTTGTTGGCGGATTAGTGACGGGGCTTCAACGTAAGTGGACCAAAAAGGGTGACCTGATGGCAGTCTTCGTGCTCGAAGACTTGCAAACCTCGATCGAGTGCATGGTTTTTCCGAAAACAATGCAGCAATACGGCCATCTACTTGTCGATGATGCCGTGGTGTGTGTCAAGGCCCGAATCGACAATCGTGACGACGCTCCAAAATGTATGGCGCTTGAGATTCAGGTGTTCGAACCGATCCTTGATGGGGCACCGCCGGTCCGCATTCGCTTGTCGCCGAATGCACTGAGCGAACTGTTGTTGACTCAGCTCAAAGGGCTACTTGGTGAACATCCCGGGGAGTCTGAAGTGTTCCTCCATCTCGGTGATCGGCAGGTGCTCCGATTGCCCGATCAGTTCAATGTTGATTCTTCAAGTGGGCTTGTCGCTGAGCTCCGAGTGATGCTCGGGCCTGACGCGATTGCGTCCTAGCCCGCCGGCGCGAAGCGTTGATTAACGGCACGAAACCCTGTCGAACCGCCATTCTCAATCGGCCGAGTTGCGCGAAACGCTCCGAAGCGGTGGACTAGAGGGGTTCGTCCACAGGATGAGCAGAGGTTTGTCATATCCTGCCGGGAGCATCCGAACGTATGGCTATCGAAGTCGAGACAAAGGACTGCACGGCGTTAAGCGACGCCGAGCTGGCCGAGATGGCGGATATTTGCGCCGATGGCCCTGCCCGATTTGAGGTGGGTTTGCTGTCGAAGCAGGCCGAGGCGTGGGTGCTTGTCACTATGGCGCGTGAGGGTCGGTCGCTGAAGGCGTTTTCATTCAGCACGCTCGAGCGCATTGGTGGGACCCCCGCTGTGCTGATCGGCTTGGCGTCGATTCGTCGTACGTCAAAGCGCGATTCGATTATGCGGGCGATCATGGCGGATCAATATCGCCGAGCGGTACTGGCATTTCCTGATGAGGATGTTCTGGTCGGCACGCGAATCACCAACGCCGGAGGGTTTGAAGCACTTCGGGCTCTTGAAGACATCATCCCGAGGCCAGCGCATCGGGCATCGGGTGAAGAGCGGGCGTGGGGTCGACGACTCGCGAAACGATTCGGTGTCCCGACATCGAAATACAACGACCGCGATTTCACTGCGGCCGGCGATGGAGCATTTCCACTCGTATTTGATCATGACCCGCTGAAACCCGAAGCGATTGACGTTGAAGTCGTGGCAATCTTCGACAAGGTTGACGCGTCTCGCGGCGATTCGCTGATCATTTTCGGTTGGGCGATGGCCGAGCGTCTTGCGAAACTCGGTTAATACCGAACGCGGCGGTTGCGAATCTGGCGGAGCGAGCGTCCGTGGAACTTGATGAAGTCATCCGACGGCGGCGGATGGTGCGATCATTCGAAGATCGACCACTGACGCCTGGAACCATCGAACGATTACTTGACCTGGCTGTGCGGGCCCCATCGGCCGGCTTTACCCAAGGGTGGGAGTTCATCGTCCTAGAAGGACCAAGCCAGACGGCCCGTTATTGGGACGTCACGCTGCCGGCCGCCCAACGCGAGTCGTTCCCGTGGCCGGGGTTGTTGAACGCGGCGGCCTTGGTCATTCCCCTGGCCCACGCGCAGGATTATGTCGATCGCTATGGCGAATCAGATAAAGCGGCGACCGGCCTTGGATCGTCGGTCGACGATTGGCCAGTTCCGTATTGGCTGATTGACACCGCGATGACTGCGATGCTGCTGTTGCTCAGCGTCGTCGACGCGGAACTCGGCGCGTTGTTTTTTGGCATGTTCGAACACGAGCAGGCGGTTCTCACTGCCCTCGGCGTGCCCGATGGTTTCCGGCCGATTGGGACTATCGCAATCGGCCACCCCGCGTCAGAAGGCAACTCACCAAGTCAATCGGTACGCCGCGGTCGGCGTCCGATGGCAAACATGATGCATCGGGGTGGTTGGTAGGGCGACGTCGTTTGCCGGAGGTCACGCAAGTTGCTGCATGAGTTCGACCGGAGTCGATGAAGGCCTTTCGCAGGCGAAGTTTCGACAGACATACGCCTGGCCTTGGTTGGTTGGTCCGTTGTCGCGTTGGTTCCACAGCGGCGAGTCGTAGGGCTCGCCCCATGCGAGCACGGTGTTGGGGCGAAAGCGATCGGCAACGATGCGCAATAAGTCGGGGCGAACTCCAACGATTGCGATTTCGATAGTTCCGCGATTCCACAAGTCAACCGCAGCGAGAAGATGGCCAAACGCCGAAGGGTGGGTGGTTGCTGGCTCGGCCAACAAACGAAGGATGGCCGCGGAGTGGTCAGCGAACCGCTCGTTTCCCGTTAGCGCACCGAGTCGTAGCAGTCCGACGGCCGCGAGGCTATTGGCCGACGGCGTTGCATTGTCCATGAGATCTTTGGGTCGCGTCACTAGCCGTTGTGCGTCACGACCAGTCGTGAACACGCCTCCGTTTTCGTCGTCCCAGAACAGGTCGATGAGTTGTTCAGCGAGTTCTTGAGCCGTGTTAATCCAGCGGGCTTGGCCGCTGGCTTCGCCAAGTCGAGTGAAAGCATCGATGAGTGCGCCGTAGTCACCAGCGTACGCGAGGTGTTGTGCTCGACCATCGGAGTCGGTCGCTCTATCATCTTGGGCCCTTGGACCGAGCCCTTGCTGCCATGATCGAAGCCAGCGGCCGTCTTCTCGGCGAAGGTTCGCAAGAAGGAACTCGCCCGTTTCGATAGCGAGAGCAAGCCAATCACCGTTTTCGGTAGCGAGAGCGGCTTCGGCAACAGTCGCAATCATGAGGGCGTTCCATTCGGTGAGCACTTTGTCATCCAATCCGGGCCGGGGTCGCTTCGCTCGATGTTCGAACAATGCTCGTCGAGCGTGTTCGATGTCCTCGGGGCGAATGAGATCACCACGGACCGGACGATTGAGAATGGTGCGGCCCTCAAAGTTGCCGTCGGCGGTGACGCCCCACCAGTCGGCAGCGCGTTGTGCTTGGGTACCGAGTACCGCTTGGAGCTCCTCGAGTTGCCACGTATAAAACGCGCCTTCCTCGGCGTGTCCGTCGCTCGTGAGGGAATCGGCATCTTCAGCAGAAAAGTATCCGCCCTTCTCGTGCCGCATTTCGTGATTCACGTAGTTGATGGTTTCGGTGAGTATTTGGAGGTAACGATCGGCACCAGTGACTTGCCATGCGTGCAGGTAGACCTTGGCCAGTAACGCTTGGTCGTAGAGCATTTTCTCGAAGTGGGGGACGAGCCACTGTCGGTCCACCGAGTACCGAGCGAAGCCACCACCGATTTGGTCGTACATGCCGCCTGATGCCATGGCATCAAGTGAGGTGGTGACCATGTCCAAAATCTCCGCCGACTGAGTTGTGACATAGGTTCGCAGGAGAAATTCGAGACTCATGGTCTGAGGAAACTTCGGAGCCGATCCGAATCCTCCCCATTCATGATCGAACGAGGCTGCAAGTGCATTGCTGGCATGGGTGAGGGCTTCATCGCCAGGAACTACATCGCGAGCGGTGAACTGCGCTCCTCGACTCATTGCGTCGACCATCTCTGAAGCTTGTTCATCGAGGTCGCTTCGTCGGTTGCGCCACACGTCATCGATTCGGCGCAGGAGGTCGGAAAAACTGATCATGTTGCCGCGCGGCTCGCGGGGGAAGTAGGTCCCGCCGAAGAAAGGTTTACCGTCGGGCATCAGGAATACCGTCATTGGCCACCCACCGCGACCACTCATTGCTTGCACTGCGTCCATATAGATCGCGTCAATGTCTGGTCGTTCTTCTCGGTCGACCTTGACACTGATGACGAGCTCATTCATGAGCGCGGCGGTAGCAGGGTCTTCAAAGGATTCATGGGCCATTACATGACACCAGTGACACGCTGAATAACCGATCGATAACAAAACTGGTTTGTCCTCGATGCGAGCCCGCTCGAACGCTTCTTCCCCCCAGGGAAACCAATCGACGGGGTTGTCTGCGTGTTGTCGAAGGTAGGGCGAGGTTTCGTTTGTGAGGCGATTCATTGTTTCAACCTAGCGGTGCGACTCGAGAGTTCGAGCCTCTACAGTCGCTCGCATGGATATCCGTATTGATGGCAAAGTTGCGGTGGTTACCGGTGGCTCCCGGGGGATTGGGCGGGCGATAGCGGCGGCATTGGCGGCAAGTGGAGCCTCGGTAATGCTGGTCTCCCGTAAACGAGACCAGCTTGAACGCACCGCCGAGGCGATTCGATCGGAGACCGGCGGTTCAATTGAGTTTCATGTCGCAAACGCTGGCGATCCCGATCTCGCTGAACAGTGCGTTGCAGAAACGGTCGAACGCTTCGGATCAGTTGACATTTTGGTCAATAACGCCGCGACGAATCCCTATTTCGGGCCAACCATGGAAATCGGCATCGAGCAGTTCGACAAGACGGTGGCGGTGAACTGGAGAGGAGCCCTGGTGTGGTCGCAGCAGGTTTGGCGAGCGTGGATGGCCGATCATGGCGGCGTGATCTTGAACATTGCCTCGGTCGGAGGCTTCAGCGTGGAGCCTTCAATCGGCATCTACAACGGAACCAAAGCGGCGCTGATGCACTTGACTCGACAATTAGCTCTGGAGCTTTCGCCCAGCGTCCGAGTCAATGGGATCGCGCCCGGGTTGGTCAAGACCGATATGGCTCGGGCGCTCTGGGAACCGAACGAGGCAGCTATTGCCCGACGGATGCCCGCTGGGCGTTTGGGCGAACCCGATGACATCGCGAATGCAGCAGTGTTTCTCTGCTCGGATGCTTCATCTTGGATCACCGGAACCACCATGGTGATTGACGGCGGGCTCCTCCTGCAGGGTTGACGTGCGGAGAGCTGCGCGACGAAGCGTTATCCCTTTACCGATGAACCCACCGCGCTGAACTTGGTGGAAGCGGATCGCCCAAAAAAGGTGACCGACAACACGCACACCACGCTGATCAAGGCGACGAGCAACGCGTACTCAACGAGCGAGGCGCCGCGATCTGTTTTGCACCGAGCTTGTAGCCATGCACTGGTGAATTGAAATGCGACAACCATGCGAATACCCCTTCAAAATCTGATCGACCGAATGTCCACGAAAGCGGATCACTTCGCAATGAGTATCGGATTGCAATTGGCCCGTCCTCAGGTCCTAACGGCCCATATTGACGGTCCAAATGACTCATTTGCTGAATCGTTGGTCCATTGGTCACACGGTAAGTCGTTAGCCAAGATTCACAGTGAATGGCGTTCAATTTTGCCAAGCAACGTGCGGGGGAGTGCCTCGACCAGCTCAATAGCTCGTGGTGCGGCAAATGCGGGAAGCTGCAGCTTCGCGTGCTCGCGCAATTCGATCAGGGTGGGCGGCGACTCTTGGCTAGACGCGACAACTACTGCGACGACCGTTTGACCCCATTCGGGGTCGTCGCGGCCGACCACGGCGACCTCAGCGACCCCTGGATGCTGGGCGAGCACGTTTTCGACTGCGATCGGCCAGACATTTTCACCACCGGTGATAATCAGCTCGTGGCGGCGGCCATGGACGATGAGTTTCCCTTGTTCATCCCATTCACCGGCATCGTCGGTGGCAAGCCATCCGTCGCTATCTTTCGGGTCGAAGTCATCTCGATAACAACGCAACACCATCGGGCCACGAACTTGGATCTCACCGTCCACGATGCGGACCTCTGCGCCGTCAAGCGGCACACCGTCATAGACGAACGCGCTGCCGGTCTCGGTCATGCCGTAACTGATGACGGCATTGTCGGGTACAACCGCGGGTGGAGCCGATCCACCGATGACGAGTTTGCGAAACAGCGACGGATCGATGCGGGCCAGTGCGGTCGGCACGACGGTCGAGAGCGTGGCGCCTCGTTTGGCCGCGTCGGTGACTCGTTGTGCATCGAATCCATCATGGACTTCCAATGCGGTGTTGGTATGTAACGCGCGGGTTACGACTGAAAGGCCAGCGACGTGAGCCAGAGGCAAACAGCACAGCCACCGGTCATTCGATGGATCGACGCCGAGACGCGCGCTGGTTGCGCTCGCAGAGGCAGCAATTGACTGATGGGTATGGACAATGCCCTTTGGTGTTCCGGTTGATCCGCTGGTCGCGATGACGAGCGCATCACCATCCTGTGTGGGTCGCCCGTTGGGCCGTCGACTCTCGTGCCCAGCGGCATCTATCACCGATGAAATCGCCATTTCGGTGAAGAGTCGCTCAACCGCGATCGGAGGCAGACGAGGGTCGACTGGAAAAATGGCGTCGCCTCGATCCCAGACTCGCTGCAACACCTTGACAAAGGCCGGACCACCGGGAACAGCGACCGCAACGAGATCTCGCACGGCACTCACCGTAGCGATCTGAGTTCGGCAAAGTTGATTCGAGGTCGGCTGATTCGTGCCGGCCTCGCAAATCGCGCAACACTTTCACCGTGACTAAGACGACGATTCGTTCCGCGGCCGACTGGAAACCTTCTGGTGACTACTCCGACATTCGGTATGAGACAGCTGGAGGCATCGCAAAAATAACGATTTGCCGACCTGAGGTTCGAAATGCGTTTCGGCCTCAGACCCTGTTCGAGTTGGCGCAGGCGTTCAACCTCGCTCGAGACGATGACAAAGTCGGCGTCATTATTTTGACTGGTGAAGGTGACCTGGCTTTTTGTTCTGGAGGCGATCAGCGGATACGCGGCGCCGATGGCTATATCGGTGACGACGAAGTAGCCGAGAAAGGTATTGGCCGCCTGAACGTTCTTGATCTCCAAATACAGATCAGGCGCACACCGAAGCCAGTGGTCGCCATGATCGCTGGCTATGCCGTCGGCGGCGGCCATGTCCTGCATGTGGTTTGTGACCTGAGCATCGCAGCCGATAACGCACAGTTTGGGCAAACCGGGCCGAAGGTTGGATCATTTGACGGTGGTTACGGATCGGGGTTGCTCGCAGCCAACATCGGTCAAAAGAAGGCGCGTGAGATCTGGTTTCTTTGTCGCCTCTATGACGCGCAGCAGGCGCTTGACATGGGTTTGGTCAATACCGTGGTTCCACTAGCCGAACTCGAAGAAACGACAGTCGAATGGTGCCGTGAGATGTTGGCGATGTCACCGTTGGCGTTGCGCATGATCAAAGCGTCAATGAATGCTGCCGACGATGGCCTAGCCGGAATCCAGCAACTCGCCGGTGACGCGACGCTGTTGTTCTATATGTCTGAAGAAGCACAAGAAGGCCGCGACGCGTATGTCGAGAAGCGCAAACCAGATTTTGATCGGTTCCCCAAGCGCCCATGACTGATCCAACGCCAAGCGGTTCGCCAGGCGGGAATGCGAATTCGCAACCGGTGGGTTGGCATTTGTGGCTCGCCGGGGCGCGCCCGCGGACCTTGCCGGCCGCAGTTGTCCCAGTCCTTGTCGGAACCGCAGTTGCCGCAGGGATGGCACGCATGGGAACCCACGGCGACCTTGCGGGTGTTCGCACTGGACTCAAGGGCATCATCTTGTGGCGGACAATCGCCGCGATGATCGTCGCTTTGGGGATCCAGGTTGGTACCAATTTCGCTAACGATTACAGCGATGGGGTCAAGGGCACGGACAATGTCACCAGGGTTGGGCCGCTTCGACTTGTTGGCTCAGGTTTGAAGTCGCCTGGCGCAGTGAAGGCGGCCGCATTGATGGCGTTTGCGGTTGCTGCATGCGGTGGACTGTTGTTGGCATTGGTGACGACTTGGTGGCTCGTTGCGGTTGGTTTGGTGTGCTTCGCAGCCGGGTGGCTCTATACCGGCGGACCGAAGCCCTACGGGTACTACGGCTTTGGTGAACTATTCGTCTTTGTCTTTTTCGGATTGGTGGCGACGATCGGTTCGACGTTCGTCCAGCTCGAAACGATCCCGTGGCTTGCGGTCGCGTGTGCCGTGCCGGTGGGAGCGCTCGCGACTGCATTGCTCATTGTCAATAACTTGCGCGATATTCCAACCGATGCTGTGTCCGGCAAGCGAACGTTGGCGGTTCGGATGGGTGATCAACGAACGCGCGTGTTCTACGTCATTGTCATGGTCGTTCCGTATTTCACGCTTCCCGTAATCGCCGGTTTGGGACGTCGGCCGCTTGCGGTCCTTGCATTTGCCGTCATTTTCTTGGCTCAGCGGCCGATCTTGATGGTTTTGCAAGGGGCGAAAGGTCCTGCGCTGATCCCGGTGCTCGGCCGCACGGGTCAGGTGCAGCTGGCGTTCGGATTGGCGTTGGCGGCCGGGTTATTCATCTCGGGCTGAAGTTTCGCTTGGTCGAAGCTGGCGTGTCTCCGAACGAGTCGTTCGCGCAAGCCATTCCAGAATGAGGTTGACTACAACATCGGGCTGGTCAAGATGCACGCTGTGTCCAGCGTTGGCGACGAGCACACATTCGGCATTGCCGCCAATACCTGCGCTGATTCGAGTTGCTAGCTGCGCGAACTTTTTGTCATTCGTTCCAGCGATGATGAGCACCGGTACAGCGATTTCGTGGAGACGATCCCAAAGCGGAACTTGGTTGCCCACACCCGCCAGCCGCAAACTTGATGCAAGTCCTTCGGCCGAATTGTCGAGTCGTTCTTCACGGTGTTGACGGAGGTCGGAAAGACCGCCAAACATCGGAAGGGCTAACCAGTCATGAAGAAATGCCGGCACACCAAATGCGACAATTCGGTTCGCCAGTTCGTTATCGGTCCGGTGTCGATCGCGTCGTTGTTCTACGTCCTCGATACCAGCGGTGGCACTGATCAAAATCAGATGGGTGACACGGTCGGGGTGATTGAGTGCGACATGCAAACACATGCGCGCACCCATCGAGTAACCGCAATAGGTTCCTAAGCCACCGACGGCAGCGATCGCTTCGCCTGATTCGATGAGGTCAAACTCACTGGTTCGCGATGTCCCATGACCTGGCGCATCGACCAATAGGAGTTCGTGTTTGGCTGCGAGAGCAACATCGATCGGGCCCCAACAACGCCCATTTTGGGCGAATCCGTGGACCATCACAATCGGGTCAGCAGGCTCTAGATCCGGGGGACGGACAGGTTCGCGAGCGTCGATGCGCCGAAATCCGAGAGGCGCTGCGTCGGGATCGTTAACTCGTCTAGGGACCATGTCGAGTCCAAACGTAGGCTGTGGACCGTGTCTGAGACGAGCGCTGTCACCTTTTGTGCGACCTTGATCGACGAGTGGGTCCGGTTGGGAATGGCCGATGCCGTGGTTTCTCCCGGTTCGCGCTCAACGCCTATGGCGTTGGCGCTTGTTGCCGATGGACGTCTGTACGTTCACATGCACCATGACGAACGCTCCGCTGGGTACGTGGCACTCGGCATTGCGATGGCGAGCCGACGACCGGCACTGGTGGTTACCACCAGCGGAACCGCAGCGGTCGAACTGCACCCTGCGGTCGTCGAGGCCCACGAGGCGGCTATACCGATGGTGATCTGCACCGCGGACAGGCCGCCGGAGTTGCACGGAGTTGGCGCGCCTCAAACGATCGACCAACAACACCTTTTCGGCGGATCAGTTCGGGCATTTATTGACGTTGGAGTTCCCGATAGCGATCGATCCGAAACCTGGCGGACGATTGCTTTTGATGCATGGGTTGAGGCAACGCACAAGCGACCGGGGCCAGTGCATCTGAATGTGGCATTTCGCGAACCGTTAGTGGGGGAGGCAGGAGCGCTGCCACAGTCAATGCCTCATGCGGATGAAACAGCGCTGAGCACTGTCAGCTCACTCCGTAGGCAAAGCCACGATGTCGGCATTGACCGCGGGCTTCTTGACGAAGTCGTCGCGGCAATTACCGGTCGTCGCGGCCTGATAATCGCCGGTGGCCGCGTCGATGACCCGAGTGACGTGTTGTCGCTTGCCCAAGCTGTCGGCTGGCCGATTGTCGCCGACCCACGGAGCGGTTGTCGCACGGTCAATCCCTATGTCATTGCTCACGTCGATGAGATCTTGCGTGTCCCGGAAATGGCGACGTCGTTGCGTCCGGACATCGTGATCAGATTTGGGTCGTTGCCAGCTTCAAAGGTGCTCGGACAGTGGCTTGCTGACATTGACGCGTATCAACTAGGCGTCGACGTCGATGGGCTTCGTTTCGACCCGGACCATTCGCTAGATCGCCTGATAGGGGCAGGCCCGGGAGCATTCTGTCGAGCATTGACCGCACGCCTCGGCGAGGTGCAACACGACATTGGAAGATGGGTACAAAACTGGACCTATGCCGATTCGGTTGCATCGGCTGCAATTGCCGAGGTGGTCGCAGCTCATGGAGAACCAACCGAACCCGGCATCGCACGCGAGGTCGTAGCGGCCATGCCCGATGGTGCGACGTTGGTTGTGTCATCGTCGATGCCAATCCGCGATGTTGAGTGGTACAGCGCACCGCGCTCGGGCATCGAGGTGCTCGCTAATCGGGGGGCCAATGGAATCGATGGGGTGGTGTCAACCGCAGTGGGCATTGCGCTGGTAGCCGATCGCCGCTCTACGAATGCGGTCAACGCTGATTCGCCGGTGGGGACCGCGTTACTGATCGGCGATGTGGCGTTGCTACATGACACCAACGGGCTACTCGGTGTTGTCGCCCGCATGATCAATTTGACGATAGTGGTTGTTGACAACGACGGCGGTGGCATCTTTTCGTTCTTGCCTCAAGCAACGGCGGTCGATTTTGGTTCGTTTGAGCAGCTCTATGGAACGCCTCATGGGGTTGACATTGTCGCACTGGCTGCGGCTCATGGAATTGACTCAACGATTGTCGATCGCCAAGCCGACGTGCGTTTGGCAGTTGCCGAGTCACTTACTAAAGGTGGGACCCGCCTGGTGTTGATCCGAACTGATCGTCAGCAAAATGTTGCGGTGCACGAAGAAATTCACGGAGCGGTCATAACCGGCTTCAGTCGGGGTAGAAACTGAGCGCGATGTTACTGCCGAATGATCGCACCGATCATCGCTTGGAATTTGGCTTCCGTCTCGGCAAGTTCTAATTCGGGTTCTGAGTCGGCCACGACGCCAACTCCGGCATAAATGCGGATTTCCCTGCCGTCAATCACGGCGCTCCGGATACCGACCGCCCAGGAGCCATTGCCGTTTCGGTCGACCCACCCGACTGGTCCGGCATAGCGGCCTCGATCGAGTTTTTCGTAGCGTTCGATGAGTTCAAGCGCCTCGGCACGCGGTGCGCCATTGACTGCCGGCGTTGGATGTAAGGCCCGCATCAACTCAATCACCGATGCCGGAGGGGTCGACAGTTGACCAGTTACTCGAGTCGCGAGGTGTTGCACGTTCGCGAGCGCCACAATTGTTGGCTCGGCATCTTCATCAAGGTAAGAACACCAGGGTAGAAGCGTGTCGTGGACCATGTCGATGGTATAGCGATGTTCGACGAGGTCTTTCGATGATGTACGGAGATTGGCGGCAAGCGCGGCGTCGGTCTCCGGGTCGGCACCGCGCGGAGCGGTGCCTGCCATGGGGTGTGAGATGACGATGTCGTCGATTCGAGAAACTAAGAGTTCGGGACTCGCGCCGATGAATCCTTGGTCAGCAAAAATCATGCAGGTCGGAAACGCCCGCCGCAGTTGATCGAGAATATCGATTCGATTGATCGGTGCTTCACCTTCGATGAGCAGTTCACGCGCCAGCACGACTTTTTGGATCGCGCCTTTACGCAGGTCTTCCCGAATGGCCTTTACCGCATCGCACCAGTCCTCGGGCGATCGAGGTGTGGTAATCGTGAACGAGTTTGCAGCGGCGTCTGGTTCGCGGTTCGATTCGCCGACGGGTGGCGAGGCTAGTGCGAGCACATCGGCGATGTGTCGATCGACATCGTCGTCGTCATCGTCGTCGAATGCGACGGTGGTGATCCATTGTGCGCCGTCGACGTCTTGTCCGATCACGACCTGCGGGACCACCAGCCGTCCAGGCAATCGTGGATCGAACGGCAGTGCGCCAAGCGCAATAGGACCGCTGCCCGGTCGCTCGACGCGGTCGTCGACGGCAATAACATCAAGTGATTCATGCACAGCTCGCGCGGCCTCGGCTGGCTCACCGGCTGGCACCTCAATTGACAATGCGATGCCGTATCCGGCGAAACCGGTCGGACCTTGCTGCCAAAGCAGCCCGCGGTCACCGGCAATCGTAAGTAAATCGATAGGAGCATCAAGGGCGAGTCGCCTTGAGCGAGCGATGAGTCGGCGAGGGTGCTCGTCGTTATCGTCAGTCACAGACTCACCATGATGCGTCGTCTCGTGTGCCGACTAGCAGTTGCGCGATACCTCCCGAGAATACGGTGCGCGTCGCGTTCGTGAACCCCGCGGATTGGATCATGTTTAACAAGACTGCTGGTTCCGGAAGATACGCGACTGATTTTGGAAGGTACTGATACGCGGTGGCATCAGAGAGCAATCCGCCTATGAGTGGAACAACCTTGCCGAAGTACATCCCATGTCCCCATCGCAGGAGGGGGTTTGTGGGCTCGGCAACTTCGAGGAGTGCGATGCGTCCACCGGGACGGACGACCCGAAAAAGCTCAGCGAAAAACGGCGTGAGTTCGACCAAATTGCGTAATGCGAATCCACAGGTGATGGCGTCAACGGAATGATCGGGCATCGGAAGGGACAAGATGTCGCTCTGAATGAGTGGCGCACCAGTTGTCCCCGCCGCGAGCATGCCAAATGACAGATCGGCTCCGATAGCGGTGAAATCGTTGGTGCGGAGTTCTCGGCAAAAATCGCCGGTTCCGCAGGCAAGGTCGAGCACAAGTGCACCTGGTTGCAATTGCAGTTGGCGCACGGTTTTCCGGCGCCACCCAACATCCATGCGGAAGGTCATGACTCGGTTCACCAAGTCGTATCGGGGCGCGATCGAATCGAACATGGCGCGTACAGCGCGCACTTTGTCGTCGCCTTCGGGCAGCGATTCAGGGTTGATGTCGATCACGGCCCGAGCCTAGAGGGGCAGCCACTCGTCGACCCACTCGTGCAATCCCATCAACGCGACGCCAGCTTGGGCCACCGTTTGCGTAGCTTGGAGCGATGGCCAAGGCTCCGCACTTTCATCTCGCCGGCGTGCCGGTGCGAGTTGAGGCGTCATTCTTCGTCATCATCGTCTTGCTCGGTATCAACCCGTATCAAGTTGAGCCGCTCTTGATCATTTCGTGGGTAGCAATCGCGTTTGTTTCGATTCTCCTCCATGAATTTGGCCACGCCTTGGCATTCCGAAGGTATGGAATTCGTCCCGACATCAACTTGTATGGGATGGGAGGTATGACATCTGGATCGGGCGACCTCACGCCGACCCAAAGCATCGTGGTGAGCTTGGCGGGCCCTCTATCGGTGTTGGTTGTCGTTGGGCTCCCGGCGCTCTGGCTCCAAGCAAACGGCGCGATTGCTACCACGGTTGGTCAAGCAATCGTGCGCCAAGTCATTTGGATCAACTTCTGGTGGTCGATCTTGAATTTGCTCCCGATGTTGCCCCTTGATGGCGGCAATATTGCTCGGTCGGTTCTTGACATGATCACCAAAGGGCGGGGACGACGGCCAGCCGAAATGCTTTCGATCGGCGTAGCGATTGGGGCTGGACTACTCGCCTATGCGAACGGAGTTTATTTCGGGATTATTTTGGCGGTGATGTTCGTCGGCATCAACGTCAGTTCGCTTTCGAAAGTCAAACACGACGAACTCATTGACGAACTTGCTTTTGGACAACACGCGCTGATTGAACATCGACCTATCGACGCTGAGCGGATCGCTAACACCATCTTGGCGAAAAAACCGTCCGGCCCAACCTTGGTCGCTGCCTCCGAACTACTTGGCTGGGCTCGGCTTTGGCAAGGAGATCAGACGGGAGCCGAGAGCGCAGTCCAAAGGTATGCGCATGCCGGATCGGCAAGTGGTGCGTTTCGCGCCGCGCAGGCACTGGCAGCGGGGCGAATCGCCGAGGGCATTGCGGTGATGGTGTGGGCATTTGCTAATGAGCCTGCAGGTTCGTCACAGGTGCTTGGCGCTATCGCTATTGCCGGTACGGGTCATACCGAACTCTTTGCTAGCGAATTGCTGCGCCTCGGAGGCCAGGTCGGCCCTAATGCCACTTTGGTGTTGCACGGATTACTCAATTACGCCGGCTATACCCGAGAGGCACAAGCCGTTGCGACGATGCTCGAATCGGGTGAACGGGATCCGGGCCGATCCCTGGACTAATCCAAGGCGATGAAGCACCGTTGGGATTGCGTGCTGGTGTGAGTACATCTTGGCCTGGTCGTTAAGTCGTCGGGTCGCAGGTCTGCAACAATGGCTACATGACCATCGATTTCAGCTTCCCACCCGAACTTGAAGAACTCCGGCACAAGGTTCGTCAATTTATGGACGAAGTCGTGCGCCCCATCGAGGCGAAAGCGGCCGATGAGGATTGGGACCGCGACCAGTGGATCTCGGGCATCATCGAGATGCGCGGGCAAGCCAAAGCATGGGAACTGTGGTTACCCCACATGCCCAAGGAATGGGGTGGTATGGGTCTTGGCCATGTCGCGATGGCGAGCGTGTCGGCCGAGGCTGGAAAGACCCGAATGGGACCATTCGCGCTGAATGCCCAAGCGCCAGATGAAGGCAATATGCACACGCTTTTGCATTGGGCAACCGATGAGCAAAAACAGGATTACCTCAAGCCTCTCTGCGATGGCTATGCACGTTCGTGTTTTGCGATGACCGAGCCCGAAGTTGCCGGATCTGATCCCACGTTGATCCAAACCCGCGCCTATCAAGATGGTGACACCTGGGTCATCAACGGACACAAATGGTTTATTTCAGGAGCGAGGGGTGCAAAGTTCGCAATCTTGATAGCGCGCACTGAAGACGATCCCGATTTACCTCAGGCAGCGAATTCGGCATTCTTGGTCGATATTCCATCGGAGGGCTGGGAAGTCGTTCGCGATGTCGAGACGCTCTCGGGTGGCCATAACCATTGCGAGATCCGCATTACCGACCTCGTCGTGCATAGGGACAAGATGCTCGGCGGGCGTGGTGAAGGCCACCTCCTTGGTCAAGCGCGACTTGGTCCTGCCCGCCTTGCCCATTGCATGCGCTGGATCGGTCAAGCCGAAGTTGCTCTCGACATGATGGTCGATCGTTCGCTCAACCGTTATGCACACGGCTCGCTGCTGGCAGAAAAACAAGGAATCCAGTGGATGATCGCTGATTCGGCGATGGAGCTTTACCAGTGCAAGCTGATGGTGCTGCACGCGGCCTATCTCATTGATGCGGGCTTGGACTTCAAGAGTGAAGTTTCTATGGCCAAGCACTTTGTGGCGAACTCGCTGTGGCGAATTATTGATCGGTCAATTCAGGTTCACGGCGCGCTGGGCTACTCGAGCGATACGCCGCTAGGTGAAATGATGAAGCAAGCGCGTTGGGCGCGCTTCGCTGACGGCGCTGACGAAGTGCATCAAATGCGCATCGCCCAGCGAACCATCGCGGCTTACAAGGATTTTGGAACAACCAAGGCTGCAACCGGCAACTTGCCACTTTGATCCCAATCGCCAACGTTGCATGCGGTCACCCATTTGCATGATGGCATTCGGGCGGCATCTCTGGACGTTCTGATGCGTTGCGGCCTAAGAGATCGCGAATTTCGGTGTCGAGATCGGCCGAACCGATCTCGACGGCGAAGGTGCAGCGGCACGCGCCAAACCGTCTTTCTGGGCGTGCGTTCGGCCTCTAGACTTTTCCTCATGGAAAATTCAAACCTCCCCGAAAACAACGTCACATCCGAAACCGCTACGGCTAGGAGTTCACGCCATCGACGACACCGGCAACGACTTATCGTCGGGATCGTCGCCGCAGTCGTCATCCTGTTCGGCGTCGTCGCCTATAGCGCGTCGAACAGTTCGAAACATACAGCCGGAACCTACGAAGTGAACGGCTGCGAACTCGACCCGCCAGACCGAGCAACGGCAGAGTGCAGCGATAGCGACTTCGAGGGTCTCGATTTGCGTGGCGTGTACCTCGCAGGCGCCGATCTCTCCAGTGCCAACCTCTACTCCTCTGATTTACGAGGTGCAAACCTCGCAGGTGCTGACCTGACTAACGCCAACCTGAATTTCGCAGATTTGCGGGGTGCAAACCTCCGCTACGCAACGTTGCGCCGCGCCAAATTTACTGGCGCCAAATTGTTTGGTGCCGACCTCACCGGCGCCACACTGACCGACGCAAACTGGTCGAACACGACCTGCCCCAACGGTACGGTCGTCTACGCATCGACAGATCCCTGCACGCCTTAACGGCATAGGCGCGTGGCGTTTGGAACCTGACCGAAAAGAACGCCACGACCGAAACTGCCACGACTGGCGTTTCACGTCGCGGTTGTTGTCCTGTTCGGGGTAGTCGCCAATGGATCGTCGAACAGTTCGCAACAATCAGCCTGAAGGTGCGTCCTCGCGACTGCGAATTCAATCCGTCTCCGGAACACCAATTGCTTGTTGGCGCGCCCACCGATAGTCCGCCTTTCCTGACGGACTTCGCTCAATGTGATCGACGAACTTAATTTCCTTCGGAAGTTTGTAACGCGCTATGTGTTGGCCGCACTCAGCGAGTAATTCGGCGCTGGTCACGAGTTGCTGATCTCGAAGTCGAACGATGGCAACGACTTCGTTACCCCAACGCTCGCTTGGTCGTCCCGCGACTACCACGTCGTAGACCGCTGGATGCCGTCCGATGGCTGCTTCGACCTCCTCAGCAAAAATCTTTTCGCCACCAGAGTTGATCGTGGCCGAGTCGCGACCCTGCAAATCGAGCAAGCCTCCGCTGGTGTACCTAGCTCGATCGCCGGGGACTGCGAACCTCACGCCGTCGATCACGGGAAATGTGCGGCTGGTTTTGGCTTCATCGCCGAGGTAGCCCAGTGGAACTCGACCTCGCTGGGCTAGCCAGCCGGATTGCTCATCGCCGACCTCGACGAGGGCAGTGACCGTTTCGTCGAGGATGCACATGCCTGGTCCGGGAGTGAAGGTGCCAGTTGATGTGGTTGCGCCGGCGCCGGCGCCCGTGATTTGCGCTGCCTGCGACCCAGTCTCCGATGCGCCGAGCCCATCCATGATGCTCATGCCCGGTAAGAGCTCAAGGAATTCGCGCTTCACCGTCGCACTGAGCGCAGCACCTCCACTGACCAACAGGATCAACGATCCGAGTTCATAGTCATGTTCACGCAACTCGTCGACCAGTGGACGACCAAACGCGTCACCAACGATGAGCGCGATGTTCACGCCTTCGCGCTCAACGGTGGACCACACGTCGACCGGGTCGAGTCGATCGGTGAGGTTTGGCAACACGACAGTGCTACCGCCACCAAGCGCATTCAAAGCAATCCAGTGCGCCGCTCCGTGCATAAACGGAGGAGCGGGAAGTAGATGACTTCCACCGTTCAATGCGCTTTCAACGATTGCCTCGAAGCTGGTCCACTCGTTGCCGGTGCTGAGGTCACGGCCGCCGAGCGCGGCCGGAAAAATGTCCGCCTGACGCCACAGGACACCCTTGGGCATTCCGGTGGTTCCTCCCGTGTAAAGGATGTAAAGGTCATCGGGAGAGAGCGCGACTGCCGGAGCGGTCGCGGGGGATTGCTCGAGAGCGTCCTCGTACCAAATTGCTCCGTCAAGGAGATCGTGACCGGATTCGTCTCGAACCTGAAGCAATGTGGTCAAGTTCGGTAACTTGTCGAGCACTTCACGAAGCGTGGGTGCGAACGCGCTATGGAACACGATGCCCTTGGCTCGGCTGTCGTCCAAGAGGTAATGCAACTCCTCGGCGACGTAGCGATAGTTGACATTGAATGGCGCGACCCGTGCTTTATACGCACCGATCATGCCTTCGAGGTACTCGTTGCCATTATGGAGATAGAGCGCGAGGTGATCTTGACCCGATTGATGGCTGGCAAGGTCGGCGCGTTCAGCGGATACTTCGAACCCTTGTCCGAGAAGATAATTCGCAAGGCGTCGTGTGCGATCGCCGAGCTGGCGGTAAGTGAGCCGGCGGTCTCGCCAAACGATTGCTTCGCGGTCGGGAACCGCGGCCACAACCGCTTCATTGACTGCTCCCAGGTTGAACTCCATGGAACTCCTGGCATTGGTTCGGTGTCGGGTTTTGATGTGTCGGTGTTGATGATCTGGATTCAACGATGCGGCATCGGTATCGACATCGTGCAATGTGAGAATCGCCGATTATCGAAGTGGCAAGCCTAGAAGCACCTCGTTGGCTTCTACCAACTGAAAACCGTTGCGAAGCCTTCGATGCCCGACAGGGAGACACAATTCGGTATCGTGGCCGGATGATCTTTGGAACGTTTATTCCCCAGGGCTGGAAGATGGAGCTCGTTGGTATTCAAGACCCTCAGGCGAAGTGGGCTAAAGCGGTTGAAATCGCGTTATTGGCCGAGGAGCTTGGCTACGACTCGTTGTGGGTCTATGACCATTTCCACAACGTGCCGGTTCCTGCTCACGAGGCGATGTTTGAAGCATGGACAACGTTGGCGGCCATCAGTCAACTGACCACGACGATTCGGCTGGGCCAGATGGTTGGCTGCGCGCCTTACCGCAATCCAGGTTTGTTGGCGAAGATCACATCGAACATCGACGTGATCTCCGGTGGGCGCCTCGATCTTGGCATTGGTGCTGGTTGGTATGAGCATGAGTACAAGGCCTACGGCTACGGGTTTCCTCCCGCCGCGGACCGAATTCGAATGTTGCGAGAGTCGGTTGAGATCATCTTGGCGATGTGGTCTGAACCCGACACCACCTATGAAGGGCGCTTCTTCAGCCTCGATGGCGCGCAGTGTGATCCGAAGCCATTACAGCAGCCGCATCCACCGATTTTGATTGGTGGCGGCGGTGAACAATTGACCTTGCGGGTGGTGGCACGATATGCGGATCGTTCAAACTTCGGCGGAAACCCGGAGGAGTTTGCGCATAAGTGCGAGGTACTCAAAGAGCACTGCCGAGTGGTGGGCCGCGATTATGACGCCATTACCAAGACGTGGTCACCTGAGGTATTCATTCGCGAAACCGAGCAAGAACTCATCGACGCTGGTTCGCGATCCTTTTGGGGTGAGCCGTTTGAATCATGGTCGAAAGGAAACCTCGTCGGTACACCCGAGCAAGTATGTGAACAAATTCAGACCTATCGCGACTTAGGGTGCGAAGGGTTCATCCCGTGGGTCAGCGACTATCCCGATACTGAGACGTTGACTCGCTTTGCCCAACAAGTCATGCCGCAATTCCGATCGTGAACCGCACCGATAGCGACAACGGCCTGAACTTATTCGTAATAGCGAAAGATGATTTCGGCAACGCATGAAGGCTTAGGTGCGCCTTCGACTTCGAAGGTGAACCGCATGGTTACCTGTGCACCGCCGGTGACATCGTCAACCTCGAGAAGTTCCGCACCGAGTCGAAGCCTTGAACCCACCGGAACCGGTGACGGAAACCGAATCTTGCTCGCTCCGTAATTGACCCCCATGGCCACTCCCTGCACCTGAAGGATGTCGGGCATGAGCGTTGGTCCCATCGACAGCGTCAAATAGCCGTGGGCGATTGGACCGCCAAACGGTCCGCTCTTGGCTCGTTCGGGGTCAACGTGGATCCACTGGCGGTCGCCGGTGGCGTCAGCGAACAGATTGACCTGTTCTTGAGTGATCTCGACGTAGTTGCTGTAACCAAGGTGTTCGCCGACCTTGGCTCGTAGTCCCTCGATGCCCTGCACTGTGGTTGTCATGACGAGATCATGCCCCGCCGAACCGGTATTGGTCGAACGGGGAACCTAGTGAAACCAAATTTTCTGATAATTGCGGCTCATTGGGTGTACGAGGAGGGCAAACAGCGCGACCGGGAAAAGTGCAGATAACAAAAGGGTCACATCGAAGATCGAACTCAGGCCATTGGCCGCGATGTACAAGATGAGTGGCACGAGGCCAACGACCGCAACAACGACCCCAAGCAGGTAACCCCAGCGTTGTTCATTGGCGATGCCGAAGCCAGCGGCGATGCCGCCGACTGCGATGGCTAACCCAATGACGCTGAAGCCGAACAACAAACTGAATACCGAATTGATATACAGCAAGAATGTGGCCATATAGAGGGTCTGTGGCTGCGACGGATTAGTCCACCGGCGAGTTTCCATGGTTCACAGTCTGACAGGAAACCAACGGGAGTCTGGCGCGCGTGATGAACCGTGTTTACGAAGTGGTGGTCGACGAGCCTGAAGGTCGGCGATCAAGGGTGACGGCAGTAAGCGAAGAACGATGACCCTCGGGATCTGGCGCCTGATGAATCGCTCGAAGTTGTCCGCAAGCCGCATCGATGTCGGTTCCTCGATTTTGTCGAACGGTTGCGTTCACGCCGAACGATCCCAATAGGTCGCGAAAGGCGCGAACGCGGGCAGGGGGAGTGCCGCGGGTCGAATAACCCGGAGTTGGATTGAGGGGAATGAGATTGACGTGGGCACGAAGGGACATGGCGTAGGCCGCGAGCTCATCAGCATCTTGCCGACGGTCGTTGACGCCATCGATAAGTGCCCATTCAAACGACAGCCGTCGATTTTTAGCCTCGAGATACTCCTGGCATGCCTCCGCGAGCATCGCAAGGGGATAGCGCTCATTAATCGGCACCATGGCGGTTCTTAAGGTGTCGTTGGCCGCATGGAGCGAGACGGCCAAGTTCACTGGCAGCGCCTCGCTGGCCAATCTGCGAATACCCGGGACGATCCCGACAGTCGACACCGTCAGGTGTCGGGCTGACAAGCCCATGTCGCCGTGTAACCGCTGGACTGCACCCCACATTCGGTCATAGTTGGCTAACGGCTCTCCCATACCCATGAACACGACATTTGAGACGCGTCGGGGGTCCGAACGGTCCGTCGCTCGTCGCCGAGCACGCACGACTTGTTCAATAATTTCGCCGACCGTGAGTTGGCGATCAAAGCCGGCTTGTCCCGTCGCGCAAAATCCACATGCCATCGCACAGCCAGCTTGGGTACTGACACAGACGGTGGAACGGTCGTCATAGTGCATGAGTACCGTCTCGATCTGAGCGCCGCCGTCGAGTTCGAATAGCCACTTCACGGTGGCTCCATCACGACTTACCAATTCCGTCACCGGTTTCAGAGCGGATGGCGCTAATTCAGCAAGTCGGTTGCGTACCAACTTCGGCACGGTAGTCATTGACTCGATCGGCACTGCCTGTTCGTAGAGCCCTTGCCATACTTGGTCGACTCGGTAGCTGGGTTGGTCCGCGAGAAGCTCGCCGAGCGCAGAGCGGTCAAGGTCATAAAGCGTGGTCACAGGCTTAAGCGTAGGGGCGGGCTGTTCCTCACAGCGCTTTGTACCACCATCGGTGCGCAGCAGTCGGCGTAAAGCCAAGCGAGCGATAGACGTGGAGCGCCGATTCGTTGTCGCCTTCGACATACAACATCGCATCGGTGACACCGCAATGGCCTAACCAGTTGAGCCCAGCCCAAACGAGCGCCCGCCCCATTCCGCGTGATTGATTGGCAGGGTCAACGCCGATGACAAAAATTTCACCGAGATGCGGATCGATGTCGTAGTGGATTTTGGCCCAGCAAAACCCGATCAGTTGACCGGTCGGCAAGCCGTCGATGATGTCGTCGAGTACCAAAAACCCATCGGACTGAAACCAAGATTCGCTGAGCCGCTCAGCAAGATCATCAAGGGTCCAATTTCCTTGTTCCGGGTGCCATGCGAATGCTTGGTGATTGACTGCGATCCAAGCTTGGTCATCGTGGCCGGGCCGAAACGGACGAAGGTTTTCTAAGACGAAATCGTTGTCGGGTCGGAGTCTGGATTCGAGCGGCAGTGACCGTCGTAATTGCAACATCGTGCGTTGGAGTTCGAATCCATCGTCGCGACAGATTCGGTCGAGTTCATCAGAAACGGGCTCAACTTCAATGCGAATGCCGGAACATCCTGTCGTAGTCGCAAGTCGGGCGGCATCTTGCAGCAAAACCGCGACGGTATCGAGTGGCGTTGACTCGTCGGCAATTGCGTCGACAACCTCGGACAATTGTGGTTCCAACGCCCGCATGTCTGGTTCAAACGTCACGCGTCGCACGGCCGAAGAGTAGCGGTCGCCCGCCACCTTGCTGCTACTCCCAGTACTCTCCGCATCCATGGCGAAACCGAGAACTGCTGAAGGTCGAGCGCGTGAAGCCTCAGCGCGGCTGTCCGCCGAGTATCCCGATGCAACATGTGAACTCGACCATCGAAATGCCTTTGAGTTGCTGACCGCAACGATTTTGTCGGCGCAGACAACCGATGTACGGGTGAACTTGGTGACCCCGGCGTTGTTCGCACGGTATCCAACCGCCGAAGATCTCGCGATGGCGAATCCAGAAGATGTCGAAGAGTTGATTCACTCGACAGGGTTTTACAAAAACAAAGCGCGAAGCATTCTTGGTATGGCCCAGATGCTCATTGAGCGTTTCGACGGAGAAGTCCCTGCAAGCATGGCTGACCTGACGTCGCTGCCCGGAGTCGGTCGCAAGACTGCCAACGTGGTGCGAAGCGTTGCGCTGGGACTTCCGGGACTCCCGGTTGACACGCACGTAGGGCGCTTGGCCCGACTTTTGGAACTGACGGAGCAAACCGATCCTGTGAAGGTTGAGCTCGAGTTAAACCCGATGGTTCCCGCGGCAAAACGGGGGGAGTTCTCGTTGTTGCTCATTCTTCATGGGCGGCGAGTCTGTGTCGCTCGCAAGCCTCGCTGTGATGACTGCGTACTCAACGATTTTTGTCCGTCGTCGCGCTTGTGACCGCGGCACTGATTTCGCCTGGAATAGCACCTGAGATTTCGGCTGAGATCGCACTGAGATCGGTATTGGGTTGCCTCACCTCATCGCGCTGATGATTCTGGCCAGCCGGCGGTTGGCATTGTGGAGCGTTCGTTCAACCTCGTAGAGATCCGCGGCTGCGTTGTCGTCGCCTGCGCCGCTTAAGCGGTCGGCGGTCACCGTGATGCGAGCCGTTAGCTCATCGAGGGAGGTCGCAATCGAAAGGAGCTGCGCTCGTTCATCGTTCACCCGGTATGTCTAGCCTGAGTGGCTAATCAGTGCGGCTCCATCGGTTGCCGCCAACTACCGTTGCGAGTCCATGGCTAGCTATGCAGTCTTTTTCACTCTCATCAACTCGTCGATGACCTTTGGATGGTCGGGATGCTGAATCGTCTCGACCTTCGTGGCGTGTCGATCGAAGACCTCGCGTCACGCCTGCCTCGACCAAGCGCCGCCGGAGACGGGCCAGTTGCCGTGGTCCGGTCGATTCTCAGCGATGTGCAAGAGCGTGGAGACCTCGCGGTTCGTTCCTATACCGAGCAGTTCGATGGCGTGGTCCTTGACTCGCTTCGGGTGCAGCCCGAGGCGATTGCCGACGCGTTGGCCGCGATTCCTGACCAACTTCGCGAGGCATTAGAAGCGGCGCGCGATTCGATTGAAGCGTTTCATCTTGATCAACGACGATCTGATCACACCTACGTTCGTAACGGAATTGTCATTCAAGGTCGCCAAGTGCCGGTTGATCGGGCTGGCCTCTATGTGCCGGGAGGGCGGGGTGCGTATCCGTCGTCGGTGTTGATGACCGCCGTGCCGGCGCGAGTCGCGGGAGTCCCCCAGATTGTTTTATGTGTTCCACCTGATGCGACCACGGGGGGTGTTGCGCAGTCGACACTGGCGGCTGCGGCGATTGCCGGAGTCGACGAGGTCTATGCCATAGGTGGCGCACAAGCCATCGCGGCGATGGCCTACGGCACTGAGTCGATTCGTCCCGTCGATGTGATCGCCGGACCAGGCAATATTTATGTCGCGATTGCTAAACGCGAAGTGGCCGGCGTCGTCGGGATTCCGTCGGCATTCGCTGGCCCATCAGAGATCGTCGTGGTCGCCGATGACTCTACTCGTCCTGATTTCGCTGCGATTGATGTGATGGTTCAGGCCGAACATGGCCCCGACGGATTGGCATGGCTGATTACATGGTCTCCGACGGCCGCTGATGCTATCGACGCTGAACTTGATCGGCTGGTCGCTGGGGCGGCGAGGCGAAGCGAGATCGAAAGCAACTTCGCCAATGGCGGTCACCTTGCTCTCGTCGACAACGCAGAGGCCGCGATTGCCGTGGCGAATTTGATCGCGCCCGAACACCTGCAGCTTATGAATGATGATCCGGAATCGTTGGTGCCGCTCGTTCGCCACGCGGGAGCAGTATTTTGTGGACCGTTGGCTCCGGCATCAATCGGCGATTACATCGCTGGACCGAGCCATGTATTGCCGACCTTTGGTTCTGCCCGCTTCGGGAGCGCATTGACCGTCGACGATTTCGTCAAACAAGTTCATGTCATCACCCTCGATCGCGCGGCGTTTGACATCGTGGCGCCTTATGTCGAGACCTTGGCTCAGGTCGAAGGCCTTGATGCCCACGCGGAATCAGTCCGCATGCGTCAGGAGCGCTCGCCGTGATTGCTCCCCGCGAGGATGTGGCGTTGATGAGCGGGTATCACTCACCGCAGGTCGATGTCGATGTTCGACTTAACACCAATGAATCTCCCTTCGGCCCGCCTGAAGGTTGGAAAACCGCGTACGCAAATGCGGTCGCGAACATCGAATGGAATCGTTACCCAGATCGAGATGCGATTGCCCTTCGGCGCGCCATCGCGGCGATGCACCAAGTCGATCCAAGCTGCGTGTTTGTCGCTAATGGGTCCAACGAAGTGATCCAGACGTTGTTGATGACCTATGGCGGTCCAGGTCGAAGTGCTGCGATGTGGGAACCCACCTACGCGCTCCACAGCCACATCAGTCGACTGACTGCGACGGCGGTCATCCAAGGTGAACGAACTGACGACTTCCGTATCGATCGTGACGAGGTCGATCGGGTCTTTCGGGAAGCCAATCCCGAAGTCACCTTTCTGTGTACGCCCAATAATCCAACTGGTGTCGTTGATAGTGAGTCCGATGTCGCCCATGTTGCGGAGCTAGTGACCCGAGCGAATGGACTGCTCGTTATCGATGAGGCTTACGGACAATTTTCGCCCTGGTCGGCGTTGGGTCTCGTTGACGATGGTGTTCCTCTTGTGGTCACTCGAACATTTTCCAAAACTTGGTCGATGGCTGCGGCCCGGTTGGGGTACCTCGTTGGGCCTGCGGAGATAGTGAGTGAGCTCGAAAAGGTCGTGCTGCCATATCATCTGGATTCAGCGAAACAATTGGCTGGTCGTCTCGCGCTCGATTACGTCGATGACATGAAGACTCGCGTCGATCACCTCGTTGCCGAACGCACACGGCTGATAGCCGGCCTCGAGCAACTGCCCGTCACGGTTTGGCCATCGGGTGCGAACTTCGTTCTCTTCCGACCCGACACGATGGATGGCGCTGCGGTTTGGCAGCGATTACTTGACCGTTCAATTTTGATTCGAAATTTCGCGTCATCCCCTCGGCTCAGTGGGTGCTTACGGGTGACTATTGGCGCGCCTACCGAAAACGACCTATTTCTCGACGCACTCAGGGAGTTCCTCACATGAGCAATCCGAAAGCACCTTCTCGAGCTGCGTCAGTAGCTCGATCGACCAACGAAACCGCAATTACTATCGACCTAGAACTTGATGGTTCGGGCCAGATCGAAGTGTCGACCGGACTGCCATTTTTTGACCACATGCTGAGTCAACTTGGCCGCCACGGCGGATTTAATCTCCTGCTTCGCGCCAATGGCGATCTCGAGATCGACGCTCACCACACCGTCGAAGACGTCGGCATCGCGCTCGGCGAAGTGTTTCGTGAGGCCCTTGGAGACAAGGCAGGTGTCCGGCGATTCGCATCGATCAGCGTTCCGCTCGATGAAGCATTGGTCGAGGTAGCGCTCGACCTTTCAGGCCGTCCATTTTTTCACTACGAGATCGATTTTCCTGGAGTGAAAATTCTTGGTGATCCGCCATTTGATCCTCAACTCGTCGAAGAGTTCTGGCGCGCGTTCGTGATGTCGTCGGCTATCACGTTGCACATCACACTCGTGCGGGGACGAAATACACATCACATCATTGAGGCAACCTTCAAAGCCGTTGCTCGCGCGCTGCGCGACGCCGTTCGCATCGAAGGGGTTGACGTTCCATCGACCAAAGGTGTGCTGTGACATTGATCGCAGTGCTCGATTATGGAATTGGCAATCTGCGATCAGCTCAAAAGGCGTTACAGCGAGTGGGTGCCGATGCTCGCCTCACCTCTGATCCCGGATTAATCCGTGAAGCGGCCGGAGTCGTATTGCCCGGCGTGGGCTCATTTGGTCGGTGCATGGCTGAATTGCGATCATCGGGGTTGGACGAGCTCGCCCAGGAAGCGATCGACGCGAGCAGACCGTTTTTAGGAATTTGCGTTGGCATGCAGATGCTCTACGACGGGTCAGATGAGGCCCCCGGAATCGCGGGACTAGGCGCACTTGCCGGGCAAGTTCGCATGCTTTCAGACGATGTGAAGCGCCCACAGATGCAATGGAACATTCTGAACGAGCGGATGGTTGATGGTCGTGAATCGTCCGCGATGATGGCCGGTATGACCGCTCCCGCGTGGGTGTACTTCGTGCACTCATATGCGCCCGAGATGACCGACGAAGTCGTCGCCACCTGTGATTACGGCGGACCAGTTGTAGCGGGAGTCGAATCAGGGAGCATCTGGGCGACGCAATTTCATCCGGAAAAATCGTCTGACAATGGGCTCGCATTACTGAAAAATTTTGTGAACCGCGCTGCGCATTGGCAACTAGGAGTGGGCGAAAAATCGTGATCGACGTCTATCCGGCTATTGACCTTCGTGCTGGGCGATGTGTTCGGCTCTATCAGGGGGATTACGGACGAGAGACGGTTTATGGCGACGACCCAGTAGCACAGGCACTGGCGTTTGAAGCAGATGGAGCGCCATGGATTCATGTTGTTGATCTCGACGCGGCGCGCTCGGGTGATCCGGTCAATCGGCCCGTCGTTGGCGCGATTGCCGCCGCGGTTTCGATTCCGGTCCAGACCGGCGGTGGCATTCGCGATGAAGCAGCGGCTGACGCGCTGATTGAAGCGGGCGTCTCACGAGTCGTGCTTGGAACCGCAGCGCTCGAGCAACCTGAATTGGTTCGACGTCTTGCTGCGCGGATGTCGGTTGCAGTGGGCCTTGATGCCCGCGGGCGAGACGTAGCGATTCGAGGCTGGGAACAAGGTTCTGGTCAAGATCTCCTCGATGTGGCCAAGTCTTTTGCCGACGCGGGTGTCGCGGCGTTGATCGTCACCGAAATTGGCCGCGATGGAACCCTTGAAGGCCCTGACTTGGAGGGACTAGCCGAGGTTTTGGTGGCTACAACGATCGATGTGATCGCATCGGGAGGTGTCGGCACCGTCGATGACTTGCGTGCGTTGAGCACGATGGCCGTTGCTGGCCGTGGCCTATCGGGCGTCATCATCGGACGTGCGCTCTATGAGGGTGCCTTCACGTTGTCCGATGCCATCATGGCGATCAGTCATTGACCGCCCGATAGGGTCCAAGGATGCGCGCCGTTCGAGTTATTCCCTGTCTTGACGTTGACGCCGGTCGCGTCGTCAAAGGTGTCAATTTTGTTGACCTCCGCGACGCTGGTGATCCCGTTGAATTGGCGTCTCGCTATGATGCTGAAGGTGCCGACGAGCTGATCTTTCTCGACATCACCGCGTCGAGTGATGCCCGTGACACGATTGTTGAAGTTGTTCGTCGAACAGCCGAGCAAGTTTTCATTCCATTCACAATCGGCGGTGGAATTCGATCGGTTGAAGACGCTCGCCGACTTCTTCGCGCTGGAGCGGACAAAGTGTCAGTGAATACTGCGGCAGTTGATCGTCCCGATCTCATCGCCGAGATGGCAGCTGAGTTTGGTACGCAGTGCGTTGTTGTCGCCATCGATGCGCGGCGATGTGCCCCTGACAGCAACACGCCGACCCGAAGCGGTTACGAGGTGTTCACTCACGGCGGTCGCACGCAAACGGGTATGGACGCGGTCTGGTGGGCCGCCAAAGTGCAGCGGTTGGGCGCGGGCGAACTATTGCTGACTTCGATGGACCGCGACGGAACGCGCGACGGGTTTGATTTGACGCTAACTCGATTGGTCGCCGATGCAGTGACGATTCCGGTCATCGCTAGCGGCGGCGTCGGAGAGTTGCAACATTTGGTCGACGGCGTAACTAGCGGTGGAGCTGACGCAGTGCTTGCGGCGTCGATCTTTCACTTCGGCGAACGGACCATTGGCGAAGCCAAGACATTCATGGCAAGCCAGGGCGTGCTCACTCGTCCGGCTAAGGTTGAGTGAGTGATTTCAGTTGCTAGGCGGGTTGAGGTTTTCGGCAAATTCGACAAGAAGGTCAGCGACTCGGGCAGTTCGCCCAGCGAAATAGTGATCGGCCCCGGGAACGACAACCAGTGACGTAGCCGTCCAGTCAGCCGTGATCGCTCGAGCAGATTCAGGCAATCGAAACTCGTCGTGCTCGGGGATGACGAGTCGCTTCGGGCGAGCATCGTGGGCCGCGAGCATTGTCTCGATCGGTACGACTCGGATCGGCGGAGCAATGAGGAACCATCCGGCAAGTCTCGGATCGATGACGGTCAGAGCGATGTCAGCACCGAATGACCAGCCGCCGATCAACAGCGGGATCCCAGGAGCACATTCGGCGAGAGCATCGATGCCGGCGGCGATGTCGAATCGTTCATCGACACCTGCACCATGCTGACCCGTGGAGTTACCAACTCCGCGGAAATTGAATCGAAGGACCGCGATATTGCGCTGAGGAAGCGTACGAAACAACTCGCTGGTCACCAATGACCGCATTGACCCGCCGTGCAGGGGATGGGGGTGCGCAAGCACCACCGCGGCAGTGATGTGGCGTGGCAACGCGACTTCAGCTTCCAGGCTGATCCCGTCACTTGTCGTTAAACGTAGGTTTTTCGCGGGGCTGGTGTCGTCTGCCATGGTTAGAGACGGTACCGTCGAGTTGTGCCTCAGGACCTAAGCGTCGCCGCCATTGATCCCGATCCCTCGACAATCGCTGAACTCGGCGGGGAAGAAAACGCTGCACTAGCCGGTGATCCGCCATCAGGTCAGCCGGGTGACACCCTTGCCGATCGGCTTTCAGGCCGGCCCGGTTCCGACAAGCTCCCGATCAAGATGATGTCGGACCGGGTATTGGTTCGCCTGGGCGGTGGTGAAGGCGAGCGCCGCAGCACGGGTGGCATTTTGATTCCGGCTACCGCGCAGATGGGAAAGCGGTTGGTCTGGGCCGAAGTAGTCGCGATTGGCGCGAGTGTGCGCCATATGGAGGCCGGTGACCACGTGTTGTTTAATCCCGAGGATCGATACGAGGTCGAAGTGCGCGGCGAGGATTATGTGATTTTGCGGGAGCGAGATGTGCATGCGGTGGCCGCAGGTCGACTCGAGGAAGGTTCGACTGGGCTGTACCTCTAAATTGGGCACCGTCCTACCGCGACCAGTCGGACGATGGGAGCGTTCATTAACGCGTTCATGGTCCTGGTTGATGACTGGTGACAAATTGGGTTCGTGACCGACCTGGTTGGCCTCTACGATGGGCGCATCATGGCGCTTACGACACCTATTTCATTCACCGCTGAGCAATTCCAGGCAGTCACGTTCAATGCTGACGGACTCGTTCCAGCGATTGTGCAGGAGGCTGGTACCGGCAAGGTCCTGATGATGGCGTGGATGAATGCCGATTCGCTTCGTCAGTCACTCGACACGGGCCGCACTTGGTTTTGGAGCCGTTCACGCCAGGAGTACTGGTGTAAGGGCGAAACCTCTGGCGATCGTCAGTTCATTCGCGAAGCGCGTTACGACTGCGATGGCGACACGTTGTTGTTCGTGGTCGAACAGGAAGGTAACGGCGCGTGTCACACCGGCGAGTACTCGTGTTTTTACCGCGCATTCGGCTCCGAAGCCGATGATGCCGACCCCACTGCCGCTTCCGACGGCTCGGCCTAGTCGTGCTGGTAAAACCGGATCGCGACGAGTTCCGCTCATTATGTACTTCGTACACGGTCGTTCCGGTTTGGACTGAATTACTCGCCGACCTCGTCACGCCGGTCGCTGCATTTTCCCGACTGTGTCGGGGAACCGAACCCGGATTCCTGCTTGAGTCAGTCGAACACGGTGAACGCTGGAGTCGCTGGTCGTTTGTCGGTCGGAATCCACTTGCGACGTTGGTGTCGCGCAACGGCAAACTTGAGGTTTCAGGTGATCTGCCCGTTGACTTGCGCGCCGACGAGGGCATTCTTGAAGCGATCGAACACCTCCTTGAGATCTACCGGTCGCCAGTCCGGGACGACCTTCCACCTCTGCACGGCGGCCTGATGGGTTTTCTCGGCTACGACGTTGTTCGCGAGGTCGAAGATCTCCCGAATGTGCCTTTAGATGACACGGATCATCCCGACGCGGTGATGTCGGTAATCGGAGAATTGGCAGCGTTTGACCATTGGCGCCAACAGGTGACACTGATCGAAAACGTCATTGTTCCCGCTGGGGCATCAATTGGCGACCTTGATGAGCTTTACGATGAGGCGATTGAGCGCCTCGCCAGGCTCGCAGCGGACGGTGCCGAAGCGCTCAACGAACCGCTGGTTGAGCCGCCATTGCGAAATGCGCCGCTGCCCGAGTTCACTTCGCCGACTGGATCTGAGAACTATCGCCTCGCGGTCGACGTGGCACGCGAGCACATACTCGCTGGTGACATTTTCCAAGTCGTGTTATCGCAGCGCTTTGACCTTCAACTAGATGCCGACCCGTTCGATTTCTATCGCGTCCTTCGTCAGGTGAATCCAAGTCCGTATATGTATTTCGTTCGACTTCCTGAGATCACGTTGGTCGGGTGTTCGCCCGAACCCATGGTTCAGTTGCTTGATGGGCGAGTGATTTCTCGACCAATAGCTGGCACCCGTCGACGCGGAATTACCGAAAAAGAAGACCATCGCCTGGCAGCTGAATTAACCGAGCATCCCAAAGAATTGGCTGAGCATGTGATGCTGGTGGACTTGGCTCGAAACGATGTGGGTCGGGTGGTTCGATTTGGAACTGAACAACTTGACGAGATGATGACCCTTGAGCGCTATAGCCACGTCATGCATCTGACATCGCAGGTGTCAGGCGAGCTCGCCGATGGTCGCACCCCGATCGACGTGTTGCGGGCGACGCTGCCCGCGGGCACGGTCTCGGGCGCGCCGAAAGTGCGGGCGATGGAGATCATTGACGAGCTTGAACCAGTCAAGCGTGGTGCCTATGCCGGCGCAGTCGGGTACATCGACTTCTCTGGCAATATCGACACCGCAATCACGATTCGCACCATGGTCGTCTCACCTGATGGGCGAGCGTCGGTGCAAGCCGGCGCTGGGGTAGTGGCTGACAGCGTGCCGGAGCATGAGGATCTCGAATGCCACAACAAGGCCGCGGCACTGCTGAGCGCAGTGCCGGGTGCTCGACGGATGACCGCGCAGCGCCTTGCTGCACTGGCCGAGGCGGAGGCTTCGCAACACGATGCCTGAACAACGAGACGCCGAGGGATACGCAACGGTGCGAGCTGGCTCGCTGTGGGCGCCACCAAGGCGTGATCAAGTCGTTGTTATTGGGCCAGACGCGGCAACGTACCTGCAAGGTCAGCTCAGTCAAAACGTCATTGCGCTCAAGGTTGACGCTATGGCGTGGACTTTTTTGCTTGATCCTTCGGGCAAGTTGGGATTTTGGTTGCGGGTGACACGCGAAACTTCAGAGACATTCATCCTTGATGGCGATCCGGGTTGTGGTCCCGACGTTGTGGCGCGGTTGTTGCGATTCAAACTTCGAACGGCGGCCGAGATCGAATTGCGCGCGGCACCCACGTCAAGTGATGGCTCGGCCGACCCTGAACTCATGGCATCACGAATTGAAGCAGGCATCCCAAGTTTTGGTGCCGAACTAGTTGACGATGTGATTCCCGCCGAACTCGGGCAGTGGTTTATTGATGCGTCAGTGAACTTCTCCAAGGGCTGCTACACGGGACAAGAACTGGTGGCCCGGATCGACTCGCGCGGAGCAAATGTTCCGCGAAACTTGCGGGGATTCATTCTTGAAGGTCGCGAAGTGGTGCCACCCGGCGCGGAAGTGACCTCGGGTGGAAAAGTCGTTGGCACGGTGACGAGCTCGACCTATTCAGCCAAGCTCAGGGCTCCGATTGCGCTCGGGTTTGTGCATCGAACCATCATCCCGTCATCGCGAGTAACGCTTGTCTGGGACGACCAGATGGTCTCGGCGGAGGTGCGAGAACTGCCGATGGTGACCGATCAATAATTTTGCCGTTTGCGGCGTTTGGTGATGGATCGGACTGCTGGCTCTAGCATTGCGTGGTGAACTTCTACGAGGTCATCGGCGTGCAACCGGGCGCGACGACCGATGCGGTGCGTCGGGCCTACTTGTCAAAGGCACGACTCGCGCATCCCGATTTCCACGTCGGCGCTGATTCCAACGCTCGCTCCGATGCAGAACGACAGATGCGCGAGCTCAATGAAGCATGGGCCGTGCTTGGCGATGCACAACGCCGTCGCGATTATGACGCCACGCTGCAGGAAGCCTCGCGCCAAGCAAGGGCAAAGCGGCCTCGGGGAACAGCAGATCCCAGCTTCGTGCCATTTGTTGACGATGAAACCGACTACGTTGCGATACTCGACGATGCACCGGCCGGCAATGGCGCAACGGTTCCACGCTCGGTCCAAGTGGCACCGGCGATGTTGCTGATCTTGGCCGTGTTCTTCTTGTGTGTGGGGCTAGTGGCGAGTTTTCCACCGCTTCTCGCCGTCGGGGCATGTTGTTTCTTGGGATCACTAGTGGCCTTTGTGATAACCCCGGCGATTGCCGTCATGCGAAGCCTTGAAAGCGACCGTGACTGATCGAGTTGGTTTGCTCAGCAACCTTCATGCCTGGCGTTGGTTACGCACCGGTGGCCGCGGGTAAGGTGTCGTTCTATGTCAAAGACTTCGATGATCCTTAAACTCACTGCCCAAGATGGTCGCCGCGACGATCTCCTCGCCGCGCTCAGTGGAATGTTGCCAACAGTCAACGACGAAGAAGGCACCGAGATATACGCCTTCAACTATGACGACAGCGACGCCAACGTCATTTGGATTTATGAGGTGTATTCGAGCAAAGAGGCCATGGACTTGCACTCGGCCACACCGGCGATGGCCGAATTGCTTGGCGCTGTCGGTCCACTTCTTGGTACCGAACCGCCGTTGTGGGTCTCAGCGACACCGATGGCCGGCAAAGGCATCGGGCTCTAATTCGTGGGGCCTTAGGGCCCACGCGTACAGGAGCGTCGGTACCTTCAGGTCGACATGGCAACGTATCTAGATCGAATCATTGCTGCCCATCGTGACACAGCAGCCCAAGACGATCGTCGTCTTGACCGATTAGTTGACGAAGCTGCGAGTCGTACGGCGGTTGATCCTGTCCGTGGTTTCGGTGCTCAAATCCAAGCGGCAGCGACGTCGCAAGGCGTCGCGGTTATCGCCGAAATCAAACGGCGCTCACCATCGAAAGGTTTGCTCTCGCCTGATCTTGATCCTGCCGCATTGGCAATGACCTATGCCGATGGCGGTGCCGCATGCATGTCGGTACTGACTGACGATGCCTTTTTCGGGGGATCATCCAGTGATCTTTCTGATGCGCGAATGTCCTGCATGCTGCCGGTGCTGCGAAAAGATTTCACGGTTTCTGGCCATGACATTGCCGACGCGCGAATCATGGGCGCCGACGCGGTGTTGCTGATAGCGGTAATTCTTGACGATGCCGAGTTGGTGGACTTCATCACGCTGGCCAGCGAATTGGGCCTTGACGCCTTGGTTGAAATCCACGACGAAGGCGAACTCGAACGCGCAACTCGGGCGGGAGCGAAGCTGATCGGCGTTAATCAGCGGGACTTGGTGACTTTCGAGGTCGACACCGACCGGGCCGTTCGGCTGGCCCCCCAAATGCCCGCTGGAGTTATCCGGGTTGCCGAGTCAGGTATTCGCAGCCCCGCCGATGCGAAGGTGCTCGTGAGTGCTGGATACCAAGCGGTATTGGTGGGCGAGTCCTTCGTCACTGCGAATGACCCTCGAGCGTCGGTCGCAGCGATGTGCTCGCTTGATTGACTACCAAGCATTGCTGGATGACTGATCGAATAGCCGCAGGTAGGCGGCGCCGCGCCGGTAGCTTGGAGCCGTGTTCGTCAAAATCTGCGGAATAACCAATGAAGAAGATGGACTTTTCGCCGTAGCTATGGGCGCTGACGCGGTGGGGTTCATCTTTGCTCCGGGGTCGTCGCGACAAATCGCGGTGACCCAAGCTCGCGATATCGCTCGTCGCTTACCGCCCGAAGTTATGACGTTGGGGGTGTTTCGCGACGAGGCACCGCAGCGGGTGGTCGAAACTATTAATGCAGCGGGACTGCACGGTGTTCAGTTGCATGGCCACGAGACTCCTGCCGAGGGCAAGTGGATTCGCCAACGAGTGCAGTTTCTGGTCCAAGCGTTTGCAGCAGGTGACCGAATGCTTGAACGGGTCGACGAATACACTGCAGCCGACGCCATCATGATCGATTCCGGAACACCGGGTTCCGGTCAAGTTTTTGACTGGGTGCTTGCCGAGGGATTACCACTCGACCGACGGGTGATTTTGGCCGGCGGGTTGAATCCCGAAAACGTGGCTGACGCGGTGCGCCGCGTGCATCCCTGGGGAGTCGATGTTTCAACGGGTGTCGAACGCTCCCCGGGACGAAAAGATCCGTCGAAAGTGATGCGATTCATCAACGCGGCGAACGAGGCCGATGATCAGGAGACGACCCATATGCAAGGAGACGTCAGTGGGCGTGACTTCGATCGATTTGGCGACGAAGGTTTCGACGAGCAACCAGCTATTTATGACTGGGCGGACGACGATTCGCTGACCTAAGTGTGCTGAGTTTTGCCTACTTGGGAGGAGAACTTCTCGGCCGGGCGGAGGCCCGCGTAGGGTTGCGGCACACAGATGGTGGCAGACGCAGCCATTGAGGATCTCGAGGAGCATCGTTGTCGGAATTGGGTGTGCCGTCATTTATGAGCGATCCGTCGCCTGACGGACGATTCGGCGAGTTCGGTGGCCGGTTCGTTCCCGAAACGTTGATGCCAGCATGTCTGGAACTCGAAAGTGCATTTCGTGAAGCTTGGGCTGATGAGCTGTTCCGCAACGAACTTGATGTGTTACTGCGTGACTACGGTGGCCGACCGTCGCCATTGACTGAGTGTCATCGGCTCGGCGAGCAGCTCGGCCTTCGCTTGTTATTGAAACGCGAAGATTTGAATCACACCGGTTCGCACAAAATCAACAATGTCTTGGGTCAAGCGTTGCTTGCTCAGCGGATGGGCAAAACTCGCTTGGTCGCCGAAACCGGCGCCGGTCAACACGGCGTCGCGACCGCAACCGCGGCCGCGCTGTTGGGCATGGAATGCGTCGTCTATATGGGCGAAGTTGATATGGGTCGACAGGCGTTAAATGTGTTCCGCATGAAGTTGCTCGGCGCCGAGGTGGTGCCTGCATTGTCCGGAAGCCAGACCCTGAAAGATGCGGTCAACGAAGCGATGCGCGACTGGGTCGCGACTGTTGAGTCCACCCATTACTGCTTGGGTTCAGTCATGGGTCCGCACCCGTATCCCTGGATGGTCAGGGAGTTTCATCGAGTCATTGGCATTGAAGCTCGTGCGCAGTGCTCAGCGTTGCTCGATGGAGGTATACCCGACGTCGTCACGGCATGCGTGGGTGGTGGCTCGAATGCCGCCGGCATTTTTTCGGGTTTCGTTGATACTGACGCCGATCTGGTTGGCGTCGAACCGGCGGGCGGGGCCGCAGTAACGCGTGGCGTTCCCGGGGTTGTCCACGGGATGCGTTCGTATTTGATGCAAGACGAATTTGGTCAGGTGCTTGAAGCTGAATCGATTTCCGCTGGTCTTGATTATCCCGGAGTGGGCCCAGAGCATTCGTACCTCGCGTCCATCGGTCGAGCTCGGTACGAGACGGTGACTGACGCTGAAGTAATCGATGCGTTTCAGATGCTGTCGCGCACCGAAGGAATTATCCCTGCGTTAGAACCCGCGCATGCCTTGGCCTGGGTATCGCGCGCCCGGGTCGAACTCGCGGGGCAGACGGTGCTGCTTAATCTCTCCGGTCGTGGCGACAAAGACGTCGCGCAGATGATGGATATTTTGCAATGAATGTGACGCCGATGGTTTCGGTCGCGGTTCCCGGCCTAGACGACCATGACCTCGCTGTGCCCGATGCACCGGCCGCGTTGGGTGTCGTCGAGGGCACACTTCGTTCGGCTCGTTCGCAGGGTCGCAAGCTCATCGTTCCCTATGTGACTGGTGGCTTCGGGACCGATTGGCTCGACGTGGTGCGCTCAGTTGCGCATGCCGGAGCAGACGCGATCGAGATTGGTATTCCGTTTAGCGATCCGGTGATGGACGGGCCGATTATTCAGGCGGCGAGCGAACAGGCCCTGCGGTCTGGCGTGACGCCAGGCCAACTCCTTGCCGAGCTCTCATCGATTGATGTCGGCGTTCCGTTAATCGTGATGACCTATTACAACATCGTGTTTCGTGCCGGTCTCGAACGGTTTGCCCAGACCATGGCCGCGAGCGGGATTTCCGGGGCGATTTTGCCCGATGTGCCGCTTGAGGAAATTGGGCCATGGGCTCGACAGGCAGATCAAGCGGCGGTGGAAACAATCTTGCTCGCCGCTCCGACAGCTTCAGACGGTCGCCTCGAGCGCGTGTGTCGCCGTGCTCGAGGATTCGTGTACGCGGTTGGACTCCTCGGAGTCACCGGTGAGCGAGCCACCCTCGCGGCGACATCATTAGTCATCGCTCGTCGACTCAAGGACATGACCGATAAACCGGTCCTCGTCGGCGTCGGAGTTTCGACTCCGCAGCAAGCAGTCGAAGTGTGTGAGCAAGCTGATGGCGTCGTCATCGGGTCTGCGCTCATGCGTCGTGTGCTCGATGGAGAAGGTCCCCATGGTGCGGAAACCTTTATCGCCTCGGTGCGCAAGGCATTAGACGCAGGTTGATTCGCTTCTTGAGCCGATAACTCGGCGGAACGTTCGGGACATGAATGCTCGTCAGGATCCGCCGATTCCCTCAAGTTGCGCGAGGACCCGCAGCATGACTTCGTCGGCTCCACCCCCAATGGACAACAGACGAGAATCGCGAAAAAACCGCGCCGTCCAAGTTTCTTCCATGTAACCAAGGCCGCCATGAAACTGGATGCAGGTATCAGCAACTTTACGATTGAGGCGGCCGGCGATCAGCTTGGCGATCGTTGCGTAACGGGTGGTGTCTTCTCCGCGCATGTAGGCCTCGGCGCAGGTGTGGTTGTATGCGCGCGCAACATCGATTTCCGCGAGCAGTTCAGCCAACGCGAATTGGATGTACTGATTGTCAGCCAGGGGACGACCGAATGCGTTACGTTGCTTCACATAGGAAATCGTGCGCTCAACTGCTGTTTGCATTCCTCCGACCGACATATAGGCGGCAATCATCCGTTCATTTTGGAACTGTGCCATCTGCTGCTGAAAGCCGCGGCCGATCTCGCCAATGGTGTTCGACACCGGCACTCGCAAGTCAGAAAACGCCAATTCGGCGGTGTCGCTTGACCGGTTGCCAAGTTTGTCGAGCTTCCTACTGACTGAAAATCCCTCAGTATCGGTCGGCACGATGATCTGACTCATCCCGCGATGGCCGCCTTCATCAGACGTCCGAGCCAACAGGCAAAGCCAGTCGGCTTGGATTCCGTTCGTGATGTAAAGCTTCGACCCGTTGATGATCCATTCGTCGCCGTCACGTGTCGCTTTGGTGCGTAATCCGGCCACGTCGCTACCGGCGTCGGGTTCGGTGACGGCGATTGCGGCAACCATTTCACCGCGGATGGCCGGCGCAAGGAACTGTTGCTTCAATTCGTGGGTGCCAAAGCGGTGCAACGATGGCGTGGCCATGTCGGTTTGCACGCTGATCGCCATCGGCACGCCGCCGCATCCCGCTCGCCCAACTTCCTCGCCGAAGATGACCGTAAAGGTGTGGTCGGCACCTTGGCCGCCATATTCGGGATCGTATTCGAGTCCCAGGAGTCCCAACTTCCCGAACTTGGCGAAAAGCTCGTGAGCCGGAAAGATGCCGTCGCGTTCCCATTCGTCAATAAACGGGTTGATTTCATTTTCAACCACATTTCGGACGGTTGCTCGGAACATGTCGTGTTCTGCGGTGAAGTGCATTCGGGTGTTTCCAATCTTCGGAGTTGATTGACGACGTTTGTTCGTGACTCGTGCAGCCGAGGGTGAGAATCGATCGCTTACCGGTCGAGAAGGCGAGTCGGGATCATCACGACTTTGGCTCGGAGGTATTCGCCGAGACCTTTTGCTTGCGGATCGGTGCGCATGGATGCGGCAACACCACGACCTAATAAGCCAACAATGACGAAGTTGAGTGAGCGAATATTCGGCAGCTCATACCGCTCAACTCGGAGGTCTCCTACCTCAGGTTTGACTAAGGCAGTCAAGCGATCCACCGTGAGGAACTTGTGCAACCAGATGTATGCCTCGTCGCTTCGTGCCCACACGCCGATGTTTGCGTTGCCACCTTTATCGCCCGATCGTGCGCCAAAGATGATCCCCAGCGGTGCAGCAGCGACTGGTTCGTCTTTGGGTTCGGTTTGCCTTCGAAGTTCGTCAAGTTCGATCGGCCAGCGATGGCTGACCACCATGGAATCGAGTTGGCTTGGTCGATTGAATCCGGTTAATGCGTATCGGTTGCCATCTTCAGGGTTTGAAAAGGTCCGATCCGACATCGGTACCGGATGGATTCGGGTACGGACATCACCATTGACGACTTCATGGTTAGGAAAGTCATCGGCGATGAGCGCGGGCCAATACACCCCGAAGCTTGATGCGTCGCCGGGCGGCGAGGTGGTGAACAACCCAGGATAACTCGCGAGCACCATTTCGATCACTTTGTTGGAAAAAGCTCGACCTACTTTGGCTTTGTCGCGGTCGGTAACGGTGATCTGAAGCTCCGCTAAGGCGTCATCGTTTGTTGCTGGGTTTTCGTGGTCTCCTCGGCGTAGGCGGACATCGACCGAATCGAAACTTTCGCGACCTCCGGGAACCAATGACCACAACGTGCGCTCAGCCAACTTGGCTTTTGCGTCGATGTCGAGTCCGGTGAGCATAAAGGTCATCGAATTACGGAAACCACCCTGGTAATTAATCGCAACCTTGGTGGTGGCGGGCGCGGGCAGCCCAACGATGCCGCTTACAAGTACGCGGTCGGGCCCTTGTTGGACGACCTCGATTGAGTCGAACGCGACGACGACGTCCGGGTTGTAATAACCGAGCCCTTGAATCTCATACAACAATTGAGCGGTCACGGTTCCGGTCGAAACGAGGCCGCCGCTACCTGGGTGCTTCGTTACGACAAACGAGCCATCTGGATTGATTTCGGCAATGGGAAATCCGAGGCGTTCAAGGCCGGGAACTTCATTGAAAAATGCATAGTTGCCCCCGGTACATTGCGTGCCACATTCGATGATGTGGCCGGCGACAACCGCTCCGGCAATGTGGTCCCACGCGTTGCGATCCCATCCAAAATGGGACGCGGCCGGACCGAGGACGACCGCAGCGTCGGTGACTCGACCAGCGATGACAACGTCGGCACCTTGGTCGAGCGCGGTTGCGATGCCCCAACCCCCCAAATACGCATTGGCCGCGATTGGAGTTATGTCGAGGGTGTCGAGCGATTCGCCGGTGTCAATGTTGTGGAGCTCGACGCCGTTGTCAGTTAACTCGCCGAGTCGAGACATGAGGTTGTCGCCTTCGATGTGGGCGATCTTTGGTGCGAGACCCAGTCGTTTAGCGAGCAACTCGAGTGCCTCGGCACAACCAGCCGGATTGAGTCCACCCGCGTTTGTAACCACGGCAATTCCTCGGTCAAGGCAGGTTCCCAATACCTGTTCCATCTGGGTAAGGAATGTGGTTGCGAAGCCGAGGTCAGCATCTTTCATCTGGCCTTTTGCCAAAATCAACATGGTCAGTTCGGCCAACCAGTCTCCGGTTAGAACGTCAATTGGGCCGCCGTCTACCATTTCTTTCGCGGCCGAGATGCGGTCGCCGTAAAAGCCGCAACAATTCGCGATACGAAGCGGTTCGACTGGCGAGAGCGATTGCGGTTGAAGGGTCATCGCTCGTTCACCTTCACATGTCCTCCATCCGGATCAAAACTTGATGAGCGTCAACGTTGTCTCCTGTCGCCACTGCGACCTCGGTAACGATCCCGTCTCCAGACGCTCGAATGTGGTGTTCGACTTTCATGGCCTCAAGGATGACCAGCGTTTGACCCGCTTTGACAGCATCGCCGGGGCTGACCTCGATACTGATGATGCGTCCCGGCACCGGTGCGGTTGACCCGCCGGTTGATTCGATAGTTGACGGTTGGGGGAACCGCGCGCGTTTGACTAGGTCGGTTTGACCAAGTGAGGAATTGACGTAACGGTGTTGATCTACCCGGTGGATGTCAAAACGGCGAGTAACGCCGGCGAGTTCAAGCGTGAGTGAGTCATCGCCGAGTTCTCCTATTCGACCCCTCGTCGCGACCCCATCGATTTCCGCGGTGAGGTCACCATTCGGTTCGAGCATCCACGCCACATTGATGGTTGAAGTGCGATGGTCGAATGCGTCCGTTGTTAGGGCTTGTTGACCCATGGTGCGCCATGCAGTCGGCGCGTTGTGCCACGGCTGAGCCAGTCGATCAATCTGCACGTCGAACATGGCCGCAGCGAGGCTGTGCGCATGAAGCGTGCTGGTTGTTGGACCCGCATTGACGACATCGGGATGTTCAGGGATAAATCCGGTTGTCGTGTTGCCGGAAACGAAATCTGGACTTTCTAAAATCGCCACCATCGCGTCGCGGTTAGTGGTAATGCCATGCAGTTTAAATCCACGAAGAAAGGTCGTCATCTTGGCGATGGCAGTTGCACGATCAACGCCATAAGCGATGACTTTGGCGAGCAAAGGGTCAAACTCAGTCCCGATGACCGTGCCGCTTTCGACGGACTGATCGAGCATGATTCCAGGGGGTTGCGAGCTCCGGGCTGCGCCGAGCGAAGGGCCGAACCGATCGATACGGCCTGCTGACGGAAGCCAGTCTTGCGAAGGGTCTTCGGCATAGAGACGAACTTCAATGGCATGGCCGTCGGAGCTGATGGCCATTTGGTCAACTGACAGCGCTCGTCCCTGAGCGATCTGTAGCTGAAGCCCAACGATGTCGATACCCGTCGTGAGTTCGGTAACTCGATGTTCGACCTGGATACGAGAATTCATTTCAAGGAAGAAGAATTCGTGGGTATCGGCATCAACGAGAAACTCGACCGTTCCCACGCTGTCATAACCAATCGCTTGAGCAAGCCTGATTGCCGCGTCGCCCAACCTTTGGCGAAGGGCTGGGCCGACAATTGTCGACGGTGTTTCCTCGATGAGTTTCTGATTGCGGCGTTGGATCGAGCACTCGCGCTCACCGAGATGAACAATCGCGCCGAACTGGTCGGCGATGAGTTGCACCTCGATGTGGCGGGCGCGTGGGAGCCAGCGCTCTGCGAACACGTTGGCATCACCAAATGCGGCTTGTGCTTCTCGCATCACCGAAGCAACCGCCTGGTCAAGCTCATGGGGCTGAGATACCAACTTCATTCCGCGTCCGCCGCCACCGGCTGCAGCTTTCACGCACAGGGGATAGCCAACCGACGCAGCTTCGGTGATCCAGTCATGTTGACGTTTCTCATCGAGGTCAATGCTCGGCAACATGGCAACCCCGACCTCCTTGGCAATGCGCTTAGCTGCAATTTTGTCACCGCTTTTGGCTATGGCTTCGGGATTGGGCCCAATCCAAATCAAGCCGGCGTCCACGACTCGCTGAGCAAACGTCGCGTGTTCAGACAAAAATCCATAACCGGGATGAACCGCGTCGCATCGGTGGTCCTGAGCCACGGTGATGAGTCGATCCACGTTTAGATAGGTCTCGGCCGCGGTAGTACCGCCAAGGGCAACCGCGAAGTCGGCATGGCTGACAAAAGGAGCCTGGCGATCTGTTTCCGAGTAAACCGCGACGGTTTCAATGCCGACCATGTGGGCTGCTTGGGTGACTCGTGACGCGATCTCGCCGCGGTTAGCGATGAGGACGCGCCGGATCACACGCGGTGAGGGCATCGCTGGTTGGTCGTTGGGTCGGTTCGTCATAGGCGAAACACTCCGAAGGATTCGGTGCCGTTGACCGGGCCGCTGTGAATCGCGGAAAGTGCGATCGACAAGACGATTCGACTATCGCGTGGATCGATTATGCCGTCGTCCCAGAGGTGACCTGTCGCGTACAGGGCGGTGGACTCTGATTCGATCTGCGATTCGATCGCTTCGCGCAACACTGCATCGGCTTGCTCATCGAAGGGTCGATGAGCCCGTTCAGCCGCAGATCGCTGCAAGATCGACATGACGCCTGCAAGCTGTTTCGGACCCATCACTGCAATGCGGTGATTTGGCCAACTGAACACGAATCGTGGATCGAACGCTCGTCCGGACATCCCGTAGTTGCCAGCGCCATAGGACGCGCCAACCATCAGCGTGAGATGGGGAACCGTCGAGTTGGAAACGGCGTTGATGAGCTGACTCCCATGTTTGACAATCCCGCCTTGTTCGTAGCGGGTGCCAACCATGAATCCGGTGATGTTCTGGACGAAAACAAGTGGCGTGTTCGATCGATTACACAATTGGATGAAGTGAGCGCCTTTTTGTGCCTCTTCGCTGAACAAGATGCCGTTGTTAGCGAGAATGCCGATCGGGTACCCATCGATGTGGCCCCATCCGCATACCAACTGTGTGCCAAAGAGCGGCTTGAACTCGTCAAGCTCGGACCGATCTATCACTCGCCAGAGGATCTCGCGCACGTCGAAAGGGATTCGTCCATCGGCTGAAGCCACACCCAAGAGTTCTTCGGGATCGAATTGGGGCAAGTCGCTAGGGCGAGTTCGGGTAGGACCCGATTTTCGCCAGTTGAGACGACCGACAAGCATCCGCCCGAGGCGTAATGCGTCGAGTTCGTCGACGGCTAGAAAATCAGCGAGGCCCGATCGCCTCGCGTGCATCTCGGCACCGCCGAGGCTTTCTTCGTCGGCGTCTTCACCGATTGCCATTTTTACCAATGGGGGTCCACCGAGGTAAACTCGAGCTTGGTCTTGGACCAACACCGTGAAATCACTCAGTCCGGGGACGTAGGCGCCACCGGCAGTCGACGGTCCAAAGACCAGCGTGATGGTTGGCACGCCAGCGGCCGACAGTTGGGTCAGACCTTTAAATGTTGCACCACCCGGTACGAAGATTTCGGCTTGCCGTGGCAGGTCGGCACCACCCGATTCGGTGAGGTTGATCAGCGGCAGGCGATTCACAAGAGCGACTTCCTGGGCGCGGAGGCCTTTTGCCACGGTGGTGGGACTCGAACTTCCGCCGCGCACGGTGGGGTCGTTGGCGCTAATCACACATTCGACGCCATCGATCAGACCGATGCCGGTGACCAAGCCACCGCCAAGTGGGTCGTCGGTGCCCCATCCGGCAAGCGCCGAAAGCTCCAGGAAAGGTGACCCCTGATCGATCAGTAGGTCAATGCGTTCACGTACCAACAATCGTCCGCGCTGGTGATGGCGCTGCACATATCGGTCTCCACCGCCGGCTTTAGCTTGAACGTGGGCTGCGGTTGCTTCGTAGAGCAGGGCCAACATCGCATCTCTATTGTTAATGAAATTCGCCGCGGTCGTGTCGATCGCGGAAACTGCCGCCCGATTCATAGTCGAACCCTAACCGTCTGCGATTCATGAGCCATGTTCGTTCTGGCGAGCGTTCGTCACCGCAGTGTTGGCTGGAAGCGCCGCTATCGTGCAGTCGTGAGCACCATCGATCCTGAAGACATTGCCGCGATGTACGAACGCGTCGGGGGTGACGAGTGGTTCACCGCACTCGTGGACCATTTTTATGCCGAAGTTGAGCGTGACCCGAGACTGCGACCGATGTACCCCGATGACCTCACCGACGCGAAAGCGCACCTCGTGGGTTTCTTAATTCAATACTGGGGTGGTCCCGCTACCTACAGCGAACAGCGCGGCCATCCGCGTTTACGCATGAGGCACCAGCCTTTTGTCATAGGTCCCATCGAGCGTGACGCGTGGTATGCAGCGATGGCGAGCGCGGTGCATGCTTCTGGACTTGACACTGCTGCTGAACAAACGTTTTTGACCTATTTCGGCATGGCCGCGACTGCGATGATCAATCACTAATCGACGATTTGAGCATCGCCAACTGACGACGTGGGACGCCTCGGAGCGATTGCTTGCCATTCCGATGAGGACCATCCACCCTTTTGTGGCTGTGACAGGCATAGCTTGGGGTTGGGTGCCTTTTAACCAGAAGCGCGGTACTCGGTTTACGGACCAGATCAATCCTGAGCTGACACCGGATTCGAGCCGCTGAGAAGGAGTAGAAAATGACGAAGACTGAACTGATCGCTGCAATGTCCGAAAAGTCGGGCGTGGCGAAATCCGATTGTGAGAAGGTGCTGAAGAGCTTTGAGGACGTTGTCCAAGAAGTCGTCAGCAGCCCAGACAAGCTCACGATCCCGGGTTTCCTGTCATTCGAGCGCACACGTCGTGCCGCTCGGGTGGGCCGCAACCCACAGACCGGCGAAGCGCTGCAGGTGCCTGCTGCTAACGCTGTCAAAGTGACCGCGGGCTCAAAGCTCAAGGCTGTCGCTAAAGCATCGAAGTAGCACGTTCCGCAGCGGAATCTCCCGCTGCATGATGTGATTGCCCGAAGGGAGCACTGCGGTGCTCCCTTCGGCGCGTCTGGTTGCTAGGTTTCGGCCATGACTGAACTGATTGCATTGCAGCCCGGTGACAAAGCTCCAGCCTTTTCGCTCGAGGATCAAGCTGGTGGTGTCGTCAAACTTGGGCAATTCAAAGGCCGCAAGGTATTCGTCTTCTTCTATCCGAAGGCAGACACGCCGGGCTGTACCACCCAGTCGTGTGCGGTGCGGGACATCAGCTCCGACATTGGTGACGTGACAGTCATCGGTATCAGCCCCGATCTGCCAGGCAAGCAATTGAAGTTCGACGAGAAATATGAACTCGGGTTTCCGTTGTTGTCCGACGTCGACCATCAAGTCGCCGAAGCATTTGGCGTCTGGGGCGAAAAGAAGAATTACGGGCGAACTTACATGGGCATCATTCGCTCGGCCTTTTTGATCGATGAACGCGGCAAAATTGAACAAGCGTGGTACAAGATCAGCCCGGCAAATACGCCGGTGAAATTGCTAGATGCTCTGGCCGCTGAGTGACTTCGCTCCCGAAGCCAACCGACTTATTGCCGCATCGGTCTCCGTTCCTGTTTCTTGATGAAATCACCGGACTTGAGCCTGGGCTTCGAGCATCCGGGTTGTGGCATGTGACCGGAGACGAAGCATTCTTCGCCGGTCACTTCCCCGGTCGGCCGACACTCCCAGGAGTCATTATGGTCGAATCAATTGCGCAACTTGGCGCGGTAGCAGTGCTTGCAGACCCTCGGTTTTCGGGGAAGTTGCCGTTGTTTGGTGGAGTAGACGGCGCTCGGTTTCGTCGGCAAGTGATTCCAGGTGACACACTCGAAATCGAAGTCGAACTTGGTCACATGTCGGCTCGCGCCGGGAAAGGTCACGGACGCGTATCGGTGGCCGGGAAGGTCGCATGTGCGTGCGACCTGCTGTTCGTTCTCGCTGACGCGACCGCGGTCTAATTCGAATCGATCGTTTTTCCCGCCAGTAACGACTGACTCAGGCCGGCGAAATAATCAGCGAGCCGTTATGCCCGCCGAACCCAAACGAATTCGACATGGTGGGACCTGGGACCCAAGTGCGGGCTTCGGTCACGATATCGATCGTTGCAAGCGCAGGGTCGGGCTCGCCATAGCCGGCCGTCGGAGGAATCACTCCGGTCAGGATTGATTGCACAACCGCGACCGCTTCGAGTGATCCCGCGGCGCCAAGCGCATGGCCGGTGACGCCCTTGGTCGAGGTGACCGGCGGACCAGGCAATCCGAATACCTGAGCGATGGCGTCGGCTTCGGCCGCGTCATTGAGCGAAGTCGATGTGCCATGCGCATTGATTTGAGCGATGTCGCTCGGTTGGAGTCCGGCTTCTTCGAGCGCGAGCTGCATGCACGAAACGGCGCCGCTGCCACCTGGCGCAGGTGCAGTGATGTGGTGTGCATCGGCAGTGCTTGCGCCACCCAGGAATTCAGCGAGAATCGTTGCGCCGCGAGCGATCGCGGTGTCCCAATCTTCGAGGATGAGCGCTCCAGCTCCCTCGGCCATAACGAAACCATCTCGGCGGGCATCGAATGGGCGGGAAACGCCGCTGGTCGACAATGCGGTCATGTTGGTAAAGCCCTGCATGCCGACTGGGGTCATGGCGGCCTCAGAACTTCCAGTGATGACCGCATCGCATCGACCTGAGGAAATCAATCGAGCTGCATTCGCAATCGCATGGGTGCCCGCAGCGCAGGCAGTGACCGTGGTTTCACAGGGGCCTTGCCAACCATGGCGCATGGAAATCGAGGCCGCCCCGGCGTTTGACATCATCATGGGGACGAGAAACGGAGACACTCGCCGCGGTCCCTTTTCGTGAAAGGTCATGATCTGGTCTTCGAGGGTTGCGAGCCCGCCGACACCTGTTCCGAAAATAACGCCGCAACGAGTTGATGGGGCAGTGATCGCGCCGGCTTGAGTCAGGGCCATTTCGGCCGCGGCCAAGGCGAATTGAGCGAACCGGTCAGTTCGCCGTGCTTGTTTCGGATTATCAAACCAAGGTTGCGGATCGAAATCCTCGATGGCTCGGCTGCCCTCGGGAGCCGGTGCGAGCAACCCTTGCCAGAAATGTTCTGCGCCAATCCCGCATCGGGCCAGCGCGCCGATGCCGGTGATTGCGACTCGGCGGCCTTGCATCAGATCTTGTTCGTGACCAGATCTAGTGCCTGGCCAACGGTATCGATGCCTTCGAGTTCTTCTTCGTCGACCGTCACATCGAACTCAACTTCAAGCGCCATTACGAGCTCGACGAGATCGAGGCTGTCGGCGTTGAGGTCGTCGCTGAATCGAGCTTCCCGTGTTACGAGTGAAGGATCAATTTCCAGCACCTCGACCGCGCACTTTTTGAATCGTTCGAAATTCGCGTCGTCACTCACTTGAAGTTCTCCATTTCACGTGCTTCGCCAGTCGGCAGAAGGCTTGATGCAGGTCATGCGGGGCTGGGCTCGTGTTACCAGCTTCTTGAGGGCCAAAGTCCAGCGACGTGACGTTAGCGCCTCGAAACCCCTGAGGCGTTCCAAGTATTGGCCTCGCCTGCGCTCATCCCATTCCGAGCCCGCCATCAACCGGTACGAGCGCGCCGGTGATGTAGCCCGCATCATCTGAGGCCAAGAATGTCACGGTGGCTGCGACTTCAGCCGGCAAACCGAATCGGCCTAGCGGCACCGCATCGACGATGGCCTGTTGCCGCTTGTCGTCCAATGCGGCGATCATGTCGGTCGCGATTGGTCCAGGAGCGATGACATTTACCGTGATGCCGCGTGATGCGAACTCCCGGGCCAGAGACCGCGCTAAGCCAACCAGACCTGCCTTTGAAGCGGCGTAGTTGGCCTGGCCGGCTTGACCGATTGATCCAACGACTGACGAGATGAAGATGATCCGGCCGAAGCGGCCGCGCATCATCTTGGCTACGGCGCGTCGAGCGACCCGGAAGCCGCCAGTGAGGTTGGTATCAATGACCGACGTAAATGCATCATCAGTCATCCGAAGCACGAGTCCGTCGCGATTCACCCCTGCATTTGAAACCAGGATTTCGACGGGGCCGAGTTGTTCTTCGATCAAGTCAAACGCAGATTCGACCTGCTCGGCGTCGGTAACATCGCAGGCGATACACAACATGCCAGCCGAGTCGCTGTCACTCGGGGGAGCGCTGCGGTAGGTGATTGCGACGCGGTCACCCTGTTGGACAAACCGTTGTGCGCAGGCCAGGCCAATTCCCTTGGCGCCTCCGGTAACCAATACGACTCGGCTCACGATGCGTGCTCCTTTATGTGGGGCCTAGTCCAACGAATAACAACGCTGGCAACGCTCATTCCCGCCCCAAAGCCAACCAGCAACAGGATGTCGCCATCATTGATCCGACCGCTGTCAGCGGCATCGGCCAACGCTAACGGGATTGATGCTGCGCTGGTATTGCCATGGCGATCAACCGTGATGACGGCTCGCTCGATCGGTAATCCGAGTCCGCGGCACGCCGCGTCAATAATCCGGATGTTCGCTTGATGTGGGATCATCAGTGTCACATCGTTGATTGTGAGCCCAGCTCGTTCAAGTGCCCGCTGCGACGAGTCCACCGTTGACCGTACCGCTCGTCTGAATACCTCGCGGCCGTCCATTTTAATGACCCCGCCGATTTCGGCGGCGAGCAAGTGCCGCCCGGATCCGTCGTTATCAAGGTCGAATCCCAACAGGTCACCAGGACCGTCAGTCGCTTCAATGACTACGGCACCAGCGCCATCGGCAAAGAGAATCGCAGTGCTTCGGTCGTCCCAATCGACAATGCCACTCATCGTGTCGGAGCCAACGAGCAATATTCGCTCAAGTCCGGCAGAAATGAGGCCGGATGCCACGACGAGACCGTAGACAAAACCTGAACAGACGGCATTGATGTCAAACGCGGCTCCATCGATACCAAGTTCATGCTGAACCGTTGCTGCCGTCGCCGGCATGATCTGGTCGGGGGTGCAGGTCGCCACGATCACCAAGTCAATGTCAGGGGCAGTTGTGCCGGCCGAGTCCATGGCCGCAGATCCTGCTTCTCGGGCTAATCCTGAAGTCGTGCCGCCGATACGTCGCTCTTTGATGCCGGTCCGCTCGGTGATCCATGCGTCGCTGGTCTCGAGTCGCTGAGAAAGGTCGTCATTGGTGACGACTGTTTCAGGCAACGCTGCCCCCCAGCCGGCAATGCGGACACCGGTCACTGAAGCCGGCGGTCGCGCCGGTTGACGTCGTTGGCGGGCCATTGGCTAATGCACCCGAAGCCAGGCAATTGGTTCCCGGCTGCCTACCCGCTCGCCATCGGCGGTGAGCATTCCCATTATCACGCCCGCGAACGGCGAGTGCACGGGCTCAGTGCCGACGAATCCAATGACATCTCCCGCGACGAGGCCATGCCCGATGCCGATGTCCTCAGCCGGATGAAAGACTCCCGCCGATGGGCTCACAACGACACGTTCGGTCGCAAAAAGGTGCTCGCCTTCATGGGCACCGACGGCTTCGGTACCTTGAACATCGAGCGTCGCAAGCAGCTGATCAAGTTCGGCTGGCGTTCCAACGGACAACGTCTTGGCTCCGACCACGGTGCGCTTAGCCATGCCGGTCAGCGCGCTTCCTGGTCCGAGTTCGACGAAGGTTCGCGCCCCGGCCTCTTCGAGGTGGTGCAGGGTCTGGCGCCATCGCACTGGTTTGCACAACTGTGCGCCGAGGAGGCCTGCCCATTCGTCGCCAGCGTCATGAACCATCGCGTCGACATTGGCATACACCGGCAAATCGGGTGACCGCAGGTCGGCAAGTCCTAATGCGCTGCGCAACCGATCTCGAGCCGGCGCCATGAACGGGGTGTGAAATGCTCCACTCACCGCGATAGGCAGCACCTTTTTTGATCCGAGATCCTTCGCTGCTAGTGACGCGGCGGCAACCCCATCGGGTGAACCTGCGATGACTACTTGACCGGGAGCGTTGTAATTGGCGACCCAAACATCGCCGTCGATGCGGGCACAGGCGATTTCAACCAGGTCGTCATCGAGACCGAGGACTGCTGCCATCGTTCCTAGTTGCATTGCAGCCGCTTCCTGCATGGCTTCGCCGCGTTCGGTAACAAGTTTCACTCCGTCATCAAACGACAGCGCGCCCGAGGCAACGAGCGCCGTGTATTCACCGAGGCTGTGGCCAGCGACTAGTGACGGTTCCACGCCGAGTCGCTCAACTGCATCGAGCACAACCAAACTGATCACGAAGGTCGATAGCTGGGCATTTCGCGTTGCTTTGAGTTCATCAGCATCGGCATCGAGCAAGAGGTGTCGGATATTGAGGCCGGCAGCTTCAGTCGCTTCTTCGACGAGCTCCCATGAAGGATGATCTAGCCATGCGCGGCCGACTCCAGGTTTTTGTGATCCTTGCCCTGGAAACGTAAATGCGATCATGAAGAAGTCACGTGGGATAACGCTGAGCAAACTGTTGGGCGTCGCGATCGAGCAGCCGTTTTCTGATGACAAAAACGACGCCGCCGATGGCGACCACGGTTGCGACATGGCGCAATCGAATGGGTAGTCGTGTTTGAGCTTTGGTCGCAGTCACGAGCGTGGAGGTCACGGGTGCAGACTAGATGGCTCGGCGATGGCCCGAGTGCGGGCTCTCGGCGGTGACATTAAGGACCAATACAAGTGCGGCGGGTGGGATTCGAACCCACAAGCCCCGAAGGGCAGCGAGGTTTGAGCCCGCCCTGTATGCCAGTTCCAGCACCGCCGCAACGGTTGAGTCAGCGTAACAAACTCGGGTCGGCCTGCCGAACGAGCCACAAAGCGCGGCTTGACGAGGTTTGGCTTTCATTAACTTGAATGGGTTTGGTTACGGCGTTGACGTTGACGTTGCCGTGCCGTTTGGTCCGGTTTGCGGGCCACGTTCGCTATACCGGGTAACGAACTTAGCGATTTCCTCAGTGTCGACTGAGCGGCAGCTTTGACGCTGAAGCCAAGCGGTGATTGCCACGGGCGTGTCGATGGATTCGTTAGGAGCGACATGGACGGTATCGGTCGCGAGTTGGGTGAGTTGGGCGACTTCATCCGCGCTTAGATTTTTGTATTGGACCAGCACGTTTCCCTCGGCAAGTAGTCCCACTTGGATCGGGCCGGTGAGTTCGACCGACGACGGGTTTTGCGTTTGCGCCCCCAATTGAGATGCTCCCGATGTCGGAGGATTCGTGGTGTAGGCGGGCCTTGCCGAGTTGGGCAGCAACCGCAGAACCGAATTCGGATCAAGCGGTTCGCTGACCGCCGCGTCACAAACCCCCGACGAGTTGGGCCCGGCGGAGTCGGTCGAAGCATTCTGATTTGAGCCTCCGCTGAAGCTCAGGGCTACCGCGACGATGGCAATTGCGCCAAGTGCGGCGAGGGTGATCCATGTCGCTTTCCCGCCAGCGGTCGACGGGCGGGCGGTTTGGTCAAATGGAAGATCGGCATCGTTTTGGCTCATGGCTCTTCCAGCATGGCAGCACTCGTACACTGCATGCATGTCACGTGCGTTGCTCGAACGGCGCCTCAATGAATTGACTGGTCGACTTCGGACGCTTCGTGGTGAACTTGCTGTGGTCGACGAGCAGCTCGCCCAGTTAGTTGACGACGCGGGCGAAGCTCGAATTCGGTCACTGGTATCGGAAACGCCACTCGCCGATCAAGAGCATCGCGAAGCTGCACGCCAAGCCGAGGCGATGACGCGCCATCGAGCGACTTTGACCGCAAAGCTCGAGCAGCTTGAACGTGGACAAGATGAACTTCTCGATCAGCTCATTGCGACCAAGAGCTAAGCATTCGTATTCGGGCGGACGACGGGTGGTGGGCTCGCAGTACGCTCAGTGAGGTTCACAGGTAGATCGAATCCGCGCCAACTCGTGGCGGGGGAGCAATCGGTTAGCGAGAAAGAAAGGTTCACTCGGTGCCAATTCGCGTGGTGATTGCCGAAGATGAAGCGATCATCCGTCTTGACCTCAAAGAGACCCTTGAGGATGAGGGCTATGAGGTCGTGGGTGAGACGGGTCGAGGTGATGAGGCCGTTGCGTTAGTGATCAAGCATGAACCCGATGTGGTCATCCTTGATATCAAAATGCCGGGCATCGACGGCATTGAAGCCGCTCGGATCATTACTTCGGAACGCCGCGCCGCGGTATTGGTCCTTACGGCGTTCAGTCAGCGCGACCTGATTGAACAAGCGCGCGATGCGGGCGCGCTCGCGTACCTTGTGAAGCCATTTCAGCGCAGTGAGTTGATCCCTGCAGTTGAAATCGCGATCGGTCGATTTCGTGAGATGTCAGCGCTTTACGATCAGACGCTCAACCTCGAAGAACAACTTGCAACGCGAAAGATTGTCGACCGAGCAAAAGGTCGGTTGATGGATGAATTCGACATGAATGAACACGAGGCGTTTCGGTTTATCCAGCAGTCAGCTATGGGTGGACGCGAGTCTATGAAAATCGTCGGTGAGCGGGTCATTGCGGGCGAACTTTTGCCCCCGAGTAAATGAGATGGGTTGTTTTTGATGAAGGTGATGTTGATTGATGGCAACTCGCTGACCTATCGAGCATTTTTTGCATTGCCGACCGACATGATGACCTCGAGCGGACAAGTGACAAACGCCGTACATGGCTTTACCGCGATGCTGATCAATTTGGTTCGCGACCACGAACCTGACCGGGTGATCGTTACTTTCGACCGTCAAGAACCCACCTTTCGCCACAAGATGGTTGACACCTATAAGGCCGGTCGCGAAGCAGCTCCCGACATTCTGCGTCAGCAGATGGGTTTGGTTCGTCAGCTCGTCGAAGCATTAGGTGTTCCCGTCGTTGACAAGGCGGGGTTTGAAGCAGATGACGTCATCGCCACGCTTGCGACTCGCGCTCGTGATCGCGGAGACGACGCGATCATCGTCACCGGAGACCGAGATAGTTATCAACTCGTCGAAGATCCTCATGTCAAGGTGCTCTACAACAAACGCGGTGTATCGGATTACGCGTTGTATGACGAGGCAGGCATTTTAGAACGCACAGGAGTTCCCCCTGATCGTTATGTCGAATACGCCGCGCTGCGTGGCGATCCATCGGACAACCTGCCAGGAGTGCCAGGCGTCGGTGAAAAAACGGCAGCCAAGCTGATCATGAGTTACGGCGGTATCGATGGCATCTATGAACACGTTGGCGAACAAACTCCGAAGTTGCAGCAGAACCTCGTCGATCATGAGGCACAAGTTCGAAGCAACGTTGAGATGATGGTGCTGGTTCGCGACGTTGACTTAGGCGTGGATCCGGAGGATCTCGCGGCAAAGCCGGCGGATCCGGTCGAAGTTAAAAAACTTTTCGACTTTCTTGAACTCAACAAGCTCTATACGCGCATGGGGAACCTCTTTGGCGAGACCATCAGCGTGGAGATTCCCGAACTCGATGTACTCGAGGCTGAGGTCACCGAAGTGGCCGACGTCGCTGATGCCGTCGCGGCACTGAAGTCGTTGCAAGCGGATCCATCGGTACTTGCATTGGCCGCGGGGTGGACTATCCCCGCGGACTCGAGTTCGGAGCTCGATGGCCTTGCATTTGTGCGTGAGGCGTCGATTGGCGATGTCATGTGGGTGCCGGCGAAGTTGCTTGAAGACCCGACTGTTCGAGATGTATTGGGATCGCTCCTCGGCCGAGGGGCTCGTCCGTTTGCCGCCCACGATGCCAAAGCCGTCATGCGGTCGCTGCTTGATCTCGACATCGACATTGAGTCGCTCCAGATCGATACTGCGCTCGCGGCCTATCTGCTTGATCCAGCCGAATCGCGCTATGTCCTTGATGATTTGCTTGGTCATTATGCTCAACGGCACCTGCCTCAACTAGATGATTCAGCGGTGGGGCAACTCGATTTCGGCGGCACCTCGGTGGCAACCGCGCTTGACGGGGCACGCCAGGCCCTCGCAGTCGCTGCACTCATTGAGCCATTGTTTGCGGCGCTAGATGCGCAAGGCTTGCGTGGGTTGCATGACGAAATCGAAGTTCCGCTGGTTCGAGTGCTTGCCAGTATGGAATCTGTCGGAATTGGCGTGGATGTCGCGCGGCTGCAAGCGCTGAGCGATGAGATGGCGGCTGAGTGTGCAAGTTTGACGGCACTCATCTGGGCCGACGCCGGTGAGGAATTCAACGTGAATTCGACGCCGCAATTGCGCACCATTTTGTTTGACAAGTTAGGACTGACGCCGCAGAAAAAGACCAAAACCGGGTTCTCGACTGACGCCGCGTCGCTCGAAAAGCTCGCCGGCGAACATCCCATCATCGAGCATTTATTGCGGTATCGAGAAGTCGAGAAATTGCGCTCGACCTACGGCGAAGGCCTGCTGGCGTCGGTCGGATCTGATGGGCGAATCCACGCGACGTTTAATCAAACCGTTGCGCGAACTGGTCGACTGAGCTCTGACGCGCCGAACTTGCACAACATTCCGGTTCGCAGCGAGATGGGCCGTCGTTTCCGATCGGTGTTCGTTCCGGGCCCGGGGTTCGACTTTCTCGTTGCCGATTACAACCAGATTGAATTGCGTTGTATCGCGCACCTTGCCGAAGACCCTGGGTTAATCGCGGCTTTTGAATCCGACACCGATATTCACACGGAGACTGCTGCTCGCATTTTTTCGGTGGCGCCCGAAGCGGTGACGTTCGAACAGCGATCAAAATCGAAGATGGTTTCCTACGGCCTCGCCTATGGGATGGAAGCGTTTGGCCTCGGTCAGCGCCTCGCCATTTCGACGACTGAAGCCCAAGGGATTTTGGACGCGTATTTCGTAGCGTTCCCCGCGGTTCGTGCGTACATGGATCACACCGTCGCTGAAGCGCGCGAACGCGGTTATACCGAGACGCTGTTCGGTCGTCGCCGACAGATCCCGGAACTGAGTTCACCGAATTTCCGTATCCGTCAAGCCGGTGAACGCCAAGCGATGAACGCGGGCATCCAAGGATTGGCTGCCGACATTTTTAAAGTTGCGCTTATTCGGCTTGACGAAGTTCTCGACCGCGAGCAACTTCGAAGTCGGGTGATCTTGCAAGTCCATGATGAAGTCATCATTGAAGTTCCGCCAGCGGAGCGAGATCGAGCCCATGCGGTGACGCTGGAGTCAATGATGGGAGCGTTCAACTTGCGGGTTCCGTTGGCGGTGAACTTGGCATTTGGACCGAGTTGGGGCGAGGCGAAGCCGTGACGGATTTATGAGCCAAGCCGGTCACTGGTTTGAACCGTTGGCAGATCATCTGGGCTCGGCCTACTTGCGATACTCATTCACGCGCGGAACGAACAACGAGGTGTCTTTTCTCATCGACGCTCTGGGTTTGGCCCCGGGAGCGCGTGTACTTGACGTGGGTTGCGGACCTGGTCGGCACGCTCGCATGTTGGCCGAGCGCGGCATGGAAGTTGTCGGAGTCGATATCGCCGAGCGATTTATCGAACTGGCTCGAGTTGACGCTCCGCCGACGGCAGAGTTTCGGCGCCTCGATGCCCGCGAAATGGTTTTCGAGGCCGAATTCGACGCGGTCATTTCGCTGTGTCAGGGCGCTTTTGGGCTCGCGGGAACCGATTCCGGTCCGGCCAGCAGCGCCGTTGACCCCGACGGCGTGGTACTCGGCGGCATGGCTCGGGCACTTCGGCCGGGGGGAGTGCTGGCAGTTTCGGCGTTTTCATCGTATTTCCAGGTGCGCTTTTTGGAAGATTCCGATGCATTCGATGCCAATCGAGGGGTGAACCACGAGCGAACAGTGCTTCGATCCGAAAATGGCGTCGATATTGAGGCTGATCTGTGGACAAGCTGTTTTACGCCCAGGGAGCTTCGCCTCATGGCTGCGTCGTCCGGCCTTGTGGTCGATCACCTTTGGAGCGTTACGCCTGGCGCATACAAGCGTTCGCCGCCAGACCTTGACCATCCCGAGTTTCTCCTGATCGCCCACCGAGCCTAAGGAGCGTGCCCGATGGCCCGATCGAGCGCTGCGGGCTGGGATCACAGTCGGGGTCGGTGGTACGTTGTTCGGTCCGGCGAGTGCGGACCGTCCCGCTCGTCGCTCGCCATGTCAATTGTCGTCGTGTCCTCGGTGGCACGCAGTCGGTGATGTGGCTGTCCGGAAAACCCCCAGAGAAGAGATCCCGTGTCCGACGTTTCCAACCCTGAAGCAACCGAAGCGGCCGCTGCCGCTGAGGTGACTGATTCGAGTCCATCGCCGCAGCCTGCCTATGAGGCAAATCCGGAGGCGACTGATCCGGTCGACGTGTCCGGAATGGGAACGTTCGCTGCTGATGGCACGTACGTGCCGCGCACCGTCACGGTCGATGACCTCGGTGGCATGTCAATGGAAGAGGCGTATTCGGCGACGATGGTTCAGGTCGAAGACGGCCAAATCGTTGAGGGCACAATCGTTAAGGTTGACCGTGATGAGGTCCTGCTCGATATCGGTTACAAGTCTGAAGGGGTAATCCCGGCTCGCGAATTGTCGATCCGCAATGATGTCGATCCTTCAGAGATCGTGTCGCTCGGCGATGTCGTTGAGGCACTCGTCCTGCAAAAGGAAGACAAAGAAGGCCGTCTCGTCCTGTCGAAGAAGCGTGCACAATACGAACGCGCCTGGGGCACAATCGAAAAGGTCAAAGAAGACGAAGGTGTCGTGAGCGGCCTGGTTATCGAGGTCGTCAAGGGTGGCTTGATCGTCGATATTGGTCTGCGCGGGTTTTTGCCGGCCTCGTTGGTTGAGTTACGCCGAGTCCGCGATCTGCAGCCCTACGTCGGGCGCACCCTTGATGCCAAGATCATTGAGTTGGATAAGAACCGCAACAACGTGGTGCTTTCACGTCGGGCATGGCTCGAAGAAACACAGAAGGAACAGCGTGATGACTTCCTGACCAACCTCAAGCCTGGCGAAGTCCGCACCGGTGTGGTGTCGTCGGTGGTCAATTTTGGCGCATTTGTCGACTTGGGTGGCATGGATGGACTCGTTCACGTATCGGAGTTGTCATGGAAGCACGTTGACCATCCCGGTTCAGTTGTCCAGGTCGGCGACGAGATCGAGGTTCAGGTGCTCGAGGTGGATCTCGACCGCGAGCGAATCAGCCTCTCGCTCAAGGCCACGCAACAAGATCCGTGGCAAGAGTTCGCTAGCAACCATCGGGTGGGAGAACTGGTCTACGGCCGAGTTACCAAATTGGTTCCATTCGGTGGTTTTGTGCAGGTCGGTGACGGAATCGAGGGCCTTGTTCACATCTCTGAGATGTCGGCACACCATGTGGATCTGCCTGAGCAGGTCGTGACGCCGGGCGAGGAACTCTGGGTCAAGATTATTGACCTCGACCTGCAACGTCGTCGCATCAGCTTGTCCATTAAACAAGCCGCCGAAGGTGGCGTAGTGGCCGCTGAGTATCAAGAACATTTCGGCGATCACGCCTATGACACTGATGGCAATTACATCGGCACCGATACCACCGAGGCTCAAGAGGCTTGGGCAGAACTCTATGGAGACCTGACGGTCACCACACCAGTTGAGACTGCCGTAGCCGAGGAAGCCGCCGATCCAGCGACAGTCGAGCCAGTTACGCCAGAACCAGAGGCCGTTGCAGCCGAGGTCGAGACCCCAGCAGATCCGGCAACCGAGGCTTAAAACCGCGGCGTATGACCCAATTTGTGGGGCTACTCGTTGTATCCTCGCGCCCAGAAAGCTGAATTCATGTCGATTTGGGCTTACCAATCGGAGATTTCTGCCGACTGAGTCAAAACGCATCGTTCGCGCCTCGCGTCAAAGCCTGCTTTGAAGCGAGGCGCGACTCGAAATACTGAATCGAAGGTTCGCTTGATGGTCAAGACAGGGGTAGCTCGGTGAGTTCTCGCAGAACGGTCATCTTGGTTGGTGCAGTGGTCGTCGGTCTTATCGCAGCATTGTTGATTTACAACTATGTGCAGGGCATCGATGGACGAGCGAATAACAACGCGGCCTTAGTCAACGTGTATGTGGCCAAGGGCGACATCAAGCGTGGAACTGGCGGCGAGACAGCTGCGAGTTCGAAGATCATTGATCAATCGCAGATCCCGCAGCAGTTCAAGCCAGCGACCGCCATTACGACGACCGATCAGTTGGCGAAGAAGGTCGCCCTGTTTGATATTCCTGCAAACAGCGTGATTGTCAACGGCATGTTCGTTGATCCCGCGACCAGCCAAATCACCTTTCGTGAACGCCTTACCAACAAGAATTATGTTGCGGTAACTATCTCGGCTTCTGGCGTCAACGCTGTTGCCGGTTTTTTGGTCCCGGGCGACGAGGTCAACATCGGCGTACCGGTCAAAATCACGAATCCATCTTCGCCATTGCCAGCAGGTCTGAACTTCGACGCGGTATACCGCTACTTGTATCAGAAGGTGTACATCATCGCGGTTGGATCAAGCACGGTTTTAGCCCCGGGTGAAACGACGAGCGCGACTGCCGCGACCGCAGCCGAGGGCGGCGCGTACACCTTCGAAGTACCACCCGAAGCCGCATTGTGGCTGATGTCAGCCCAAACAATGGGTGGCATGTATCTCTCGTTAGTTCCCAAGGACTATTCGCCGGCCGTAGTGCCGCCACCGCCATTTAATTCATCCACGCTGCCTGGCGAGGATCCGGCCCAGCTCACTCCATACGGTCCGAACGGTCGGCCGGGGTCGTGACAAGTTCGTTCATGGGTCAGTCGGGACCGTCGACATCCCCGCCAAGCGCAGGCGGATCGGCAGGCAATGTTGGTCAGGTCGCGGTAGCAGTAGTTGATTCCGATCAGGCTGCCCGCAGTCGCCTCGCTATGCAGCTTGGTCAGGGCGCAACTCCGTTCGCATCCATCAACGAACTCGCGTCCCGGTTGGGCACAATTCCGGTGGTTATCGTCCTCGGCCCTTCATTTGCCGCAAGTGCCGAGTTGGCAGCCGCCGAGCAAATTCTCGCGTCACGTCGTGATGTCGGCGCGGTGCTGGTCACAGCCGAATTATCGACCGAGATGTTCCAACGAGCACTTCGATCAGGCGTGAAAGACGTTCTGCAAGCGCCAGTCGAAACATCGCAACTGACCGAAGCGGTCAGTCGAGTCGCAGCTGGACTCATGCGCCCGGCCGAATCGGTACCCGAATTTGATTCAGTTGAAACCGATGGCGAACTAGGTCAGGTCATCACCGTTTTTTCAACCAAGGGTGGCGCGGGGAAATCCGTAGTCGCGACGAATTTGGCCATCGTGTTAGCGCGTCGGTCGAATCGACCGGTCGTCATAGTCGATGCTGATCTCCAATTCGGCGATGTTGCGGTCATGTTGAAACTTTCCCCTCGCTATACCGTTGTTGATGCAGTCGGCATGTTGGACAAACTCGACTTACCCCTCTTGCGAAGTCTGCTTATCGAGCACACCCCCTCGGGGGTTTTAGTCCTAGCTGGGCCACTTGAGCCAGCGTTCGCCGATCAAATCGGCGCATCTGAGATGGTTCGCATCGTCGAGATGCTGCAGACGTTTTGTTCGTATGTCATTGTCGACACTCCGTCGTATTTCAACGACGTGGTACTGGGAATGATCGAAGCCAGTAACGACCTTGTGCTGGTTGCTGGTCTCGACATTCCAAACATCAAAAATGTGAAAATAGGTCTGCAGACAATGCGGCTCCTCAACACTCCAATGGAAAAAATCCGTCTCGTTCTGAATCGCGCCAACTCGAAGGTCAAGCTCGATGTGAGTGAAGTTGAGCGGACGTTAGGCATCCATGCTGAATGCCTGATCCCCAGTGATGTCGCGATTCCGCAATCGGTCAATCAAGGTGAAGCCGTGGTGCTTTCCTCACCGAAATCCGGTGTCGCTCGAGCGATGAACCAGCTCGCGGATTTGTTTATTTCAGTTCCCGTCGAACGCCGCAAGCGAAAGTAAGATTGTCGGTGTCCATCCGGGCATCGACTAACGAGGAGATGCTGTGTCGCTGTATAAGCGCCTACATGATGTGCAAGCGACACCAACGGCTGGGCCGAAGGGCCGCGACCCGATTCTCGATGAGCTTCGACAGAAGATCCATCATCAACTTATTGAAGACCTCGGTCCGATCCTTTATGACAAGCGACTGTCAGAAGACGACTTGCGGCGTCGAGTCAATGATCATCTCCATTCGGCGTTAGCTCAAGAACGGTCGCCACTGTCGGCTGCTGATAAAGCCCAACTGATACAGGACGTATCTGACGACATCCTTGGTTACGGCCCCATTGATCGACTGCTTCATGATGAAGAAATCACCGAAATCATGTGCAATGGTCCAGATTCGGTTTACGTCGAACGCGCTGGCCGTCTCGAGAAATCCACCGCAACATTCGTCGACGAGGTACACCTCCGTCGCATCATTGACAAAATCGTAAGCGAGATCGGTCGTCGAATCGACGAATCGAATCCGTTGTGTGATGCGCGACTTCCTGATGGCAGCCGAGTTAACGCGGTAATCCACCCGTTAGCAATCGGCGGACCGTTTCTCACGATCCGAAAATTTTCAACCGACAAACTTCAGATCGATGACCTGATTCGATTCGGCACGCTCAACGCCCATTCAGCCCGGTTCTTACAAGCGTGTGTGGTGGGGCGTTTGAACATCATCGTCTCTGGTGGGACCGGTTCGGGTAAGACGACCACGCTCAACGTCCTGTCTTCGTTTATTCCGTCCGACGAACGCATCGTCACCGTCGAAGACGCGAAAGAACTGCAAATGCATCAGGACCATGTCCTGTCGCTTGAGGCGCGCCCGCCCAATATCGAAGGTCGGGGCGAAGTGACAATTCGAGATTTGGTCAAGAACTGCCTTCGTATGCGGCCTGACCGCATCGTGGTTGGGGAGTGCCGGTCTGGCGAAGCACTTGACATGTTGCAGGCAATGAATACCGGCCATGACGGATCATTGACGACGGTCCACGCCAACAGCCCCCGTGATGCGCTCGCTCGCCTCGAAACCTTGGTATTGATGGCGGGCTTCGATTTACCAATTCGGGCAATTCGCGAACAAATGTCGGCAGCCGTCGACCTCGTGGTGCAACTGTCCCGGTTGCGTGATGGAACCCGACGTATTACTCACATCAGCGAGGTGCAGGGAATGGAGGGTGACGTGATCACCCTGCAAGACATTTTCTTGTTCGACTACGGCATGGGTGTTGATGAGCACGGCCGATTTAGGGGCCACCTTAAAGCAACCGGCGTCCGTCCGAAGTTTGCCGAGAAGCTCGCTGACCTCGGAATCCGCCTCGGCCAAGAGGTGTTCCAACCGGAAGGATTCTCTCGGAAGGCTGGCGGCGCGAAGTGAAGTCCCGTGCCCGCCGGCGAGCCGCACCATTCGCTTCGAGCCTCATTGCCCTAGGAGTCCTTGCAGTTTTTGCTGTGACGACATCTCCAGCGAGCGCGCAAACTTCGGCTGCACCATTTTTGCAAATTCGAAGCGTTACGTCATCAGGTCCTGGCCCGAATTCGGCGGTGTATTTCGCGAGTGCTGAAGGCGGCACGAGCCCGAATATTTCGATCAACGGTTCGTCTGTTTCAGCCACGAGCGCAAACCGCTTGCCTCCGACGACTGCGATGGGAAACGCCCTCATCTTCGATACATCAACTCGCATGGACTCATCCGGAGCATTGGCATCAGCGAAGGAAGCCGCTCGAACGTGGATTCGCGCCCGCACTGGGTCAGGTCAGACCGCCGAGAAGTTCGCGATCTATGTAGCCGCTGACACCGGCATGTTGGTGCAGTCGTTCACCAGTGATCAAACCGCATTGCTTGATGCGTTGGACCGCGTCGGGCCGCCTTCAACGCAAGCCGCACGATCGAAGACAGCGCTTTGGTCGGCGCTGCGCCAGGCGGCGGCGTCTTTGTCGGCGAACTCTGACCTCGTCCCGAATTTGGTGGTGATGGCCGGTCAGAACGACAACGCCAGCGGCTCAAGCAAGTCGGCAGCAATTGGCGAAATTGCCAATGCTCGAGCTGCAGTTCTCGGTATCGCCTACACAAGCGAGGCCTACAGCGGGGCGCAGTTATCGTCGCTTACTGCGACCTACGGGGGCGAAGTACTCGCGACATCCGATGGCACAACGTTCGCTTCGCAGGTGGCGCTCGTCGCTGAACTCATCGACACGCGACAGTTTTCAACCGAATTCATTTCTCAAGTACCGGTCAACGATCTGGTCAACCTGCAACTTTCAGTTGGCGACCAAGTCGCAGCTGCGGCCTATACCTCGGGTACATCGGTATTTGGTTATCAGAACCTGAATCCGGCCGTTCGCGTCGCGAAATCTTCGGGAATTGGTTTCCTGCAAGGCGGTTTTGGACTCTGGCTGGCGATGTTGTTGGTGCTGTTTGCCGTTGGCTTGGGTGCATATGCAGTGATCTTGTTGTTTGTTCGAGACAATTCCCTTGATGCTGCGTTGGAGCCCTACTCCGAGTCGTACCGCTCGACCGATGATTTTGATGACGAAGTTGATCCGTCGTATGCCAAAACCGCGCTCGTCCAACGAGCGGTCGCCGCGACCGAGACGTTTGCCGAGAGTCAGGGTTATCTCCTTCGTGCTGAGGGCGCATTGGAGCGAGCGAATATCCCGCTTCGTGCGGGTGAAGCACTGTTCTTTTACGGTTCGATGGTGGCAATCGCCACCATTTTGGGTTTTGCTCTTGGCGGACTCTTCATTGCGCTGATTTTGGGTGGACTTGTGGCTCTCATACCGCCCGCGGTGGTTAATTTCCTGGCGAAGCGTCGTCGTCGATTGTTTCTGGCTCAGTTGCCTGACACGTTGAATTTGCTGTCGGGAACCTTGCGGGCGGGTTATTCGTTGATGCAAGGCGTCGAGGCGGTCTCCCAAGAAACCGATGAACCAATGGGGCAAGAACTGCGCCGAGTTATTACCGAATCACGTTTGGGTCGTCCGCTCGAAGAATCGCTCGATGGCACGGCGGAGCGAATGGACAGCAAGGATTTCGCCTGGGCCGTGATGGCGATCCGCATTCAGCGAGAGGTGGGTGGCAACTTGTCGGAGTTGCTCTTGACCGTGGCTGACACCATGACCCAACGTGAGCGACTTCGCCGAGACGTTGCCTCACTTACCGCTGAAGGTCGCATGAGTGCAATCGTGCTCGGCTTGTTGCCGGTAGGGCTCGGACTGGCAATGTATGTGATGAATCCGGCATACATGTCATCGTTGTTTACCGAGACATTGGGCCAAATCATGTTCGGCGGATCCATCATTGCAATGGTGATCGGGTTTGTGTGGATGAAAAAAATCATCGACATCGAGATTTGACGGGACGCTGACATGGCCAATGTAGAGCTGTTGCTTGGGCTCATCTTCATCGGATCTGCGGTAGGCATATTGCTTTTTGCGGTACTTTCTCACCTCAACGAGAAGGCCGTCGTGCGAGAGTCGCTGCGCCATCTCGAAGGCTATGAAGTAGAGAACGTACGCGATCAGGAGCTACTCGTTCCGATCGCGGAGCGGGCGTTCTCACCGGTGCTGGGCGGATTAACCAAAGTCGGCCGTCGGTTTACCCCCGAGGGCTATACCGACAGCGTCCGCAAAAAATACATTCAGATGGGCGACGGCTCGGCTACGTCTATTGACCGTTTCCTCGCATTGCGGGTTGTGACGGTGGCGCTCGTGCCATTGGCGTTTGTTTTTGTCTACCTCTGGAATCCGCTTGGTGTTACCGGGCTGATGCAGACCTTGTTGTTCTTAGTGCTCGCTGCCGCGCTTCTGATTGCTCCTGACACCAGTTTGAGTCGGAAAGTTGAAGCGCGACAGCACGAGCTGCGCGTGATGCTTCCGGATATTCTCGATCTGCTGACTATCAGTGTTGAAGCCGGACTTGGATTTGAACAAGCGCTCGACCGCACCATCGCCGCCGTTCCGTGTGCTCTATCTGATGAGTTTTCACGCATGCTGGGTGAAGTCCGCGCCGGAGCCAGTCGTGCGTCTGCGCTTCGAGCGCTCGATAAACGAACCGATGTGCCCGAGGTTCGGTCATTCGTGTTGGCCATTTTGCAAGCCGACACCTTTGGCGTTTCGATCGGCCGAGTGATGCGCTCGCAAGCCGACGAGATGCGCACGAAGCGTCGTCAGATGGCTGAGGAAAAGGCGCAAAAGGCGCCAGTCAAGATGCTGATCCCAATGGTGTTCTGTGTGTTTCCTGCGTTGTTTGTCATCGTGATCGGCCCGGCAATCATAAATATTCGTCACGCCTTCGCTGGCTAGTGTGCCTTCGGTGGCTAGCGTGCCCTCGGTGGATGTGGAGACCAGTTCCAATCAAGTCGATCCCGAAGTTTCGGCTTCACGGTGGTGGCCGACTGGTGCGTTCGTTATCGGGGCAGCATTCGCGGTTGCGGGTTTTTGGATCGGCCTAGGCCGCCTTTCTGACAACAGCTTCTTTACACACCTCGCAACCGGCCGACTGATCCTTGATCACGGCATTCCGCGAACTGATCCGTACTCGTTTACTGCCAATGGTGAACCGTGGGTCGTGCAGAGCTGGCTTGCATCGGTCGTATTTGCTTGGACCGATTCATGGTTTGGTGCGCAAGGGCTACGCGTGTTGGCTGGAGCGCTTACTGCAGGCTTAGCTGCGATGACCTGGCGGCTGACTCGACCTGCACACACCATCGTCGGTCGGATACTTATCGCTGCTGCGGTCGTCGGTATCGGTGGCTCAACGTGGGCACCTCGACCGCTGTTGTTCGGACTTTTATGCGTCACGCTCACGTTGCTCGCTGCCGAAAAAGGGCTTGACCCTCGTTGGCTAGTTCCGGTGTTTTGGCTGTGGGTGAATTGCCATGGATCCTTTCCGCTTGGCCTTGTGCTCCTCGGATGTTTGTGGGTTGGACGTCGTGCTGATGGGGACTCAGGAACTCTTGAGTGGCGATGTCTGAAATGGGCGGCACTGGGAACTGCGCTCGGCGCAGTCAATCCGCTGGGTCCAGCGCTCCTGACCTTCCCAATTCGGCTGCTTGGCCGCTTCGATGTTTTGCGCCAGGTCGTTGAGTGGCAGTCGCCGTCATTCTCACTGGGCTGGACAAGGCTCTTTTTGCTTGAGGTTGCCGTCGCCGTGGTGGCTCTGGTCCGTCGTCCGTCGTATCGATCCGCGCTACCGCTAGTGGTATTTGTGATCGCCGCGCTCCTTGGAGCGCGCAACATTGCGGTCGCGAGTCTGATTTTGGTACCCGGACTGGCACGCGGCCTCGCCGATATTGGATCGGTTCGAGCGACAAAGCGCAGCCCTGCAGCCGGCATTGCCCTTGCCGGGATTGTGCTGGCTGCGGCTGTGATAGCGCAAAGTGCGCTATCACAGCCGGCCTATGACCTTGCGACCTATCCGGTGGAGGCGGTTGCCTGGATTAATGCGAATCATCTCCGGCAATCAGGCACCCATCTCGTGACGTCGGATAGCAACGGCAATTACCTCGAACTGTTGTCGGGAATACACGCTGATGTCTTTATCGATGACCGCGTCGATATGTTCCCCAAGTCGGTTGTCGCGGACCTTGTCACGTTGATCCATGGTGGGTTGGACTGGCGTGACGTGCTCGATCGCAACGGGTCTGACCTCGTGGTGTGGGGGCGTGCGAAACCTCTTACTGCGTTGATGGCCGAGTCACCAGACTGGCGAATCCTCTATCAGGATGCCGATTGGTCGATCGGGTGCCGGCGAGGAGCCGAGTTGGGCGGAACTGGAAACCTCTCGCGCTGTTAGATATCGCAGGGAACCTTTCCTGCGCCGCGCTCACGTGGGAACCCATAACGACGTGAGGCGGGCCTTTCGGCCCGCCTCACGCTGTCTCTGGTTCGATTGACGAACTTGGCTGATTAGCCTCCGAGGTTTGAACCGACGCTCGAGAACTTCGAGGAGGCGGTCTTACCAAGGAATGTCACGGCCAGGATGCACACGACGGCGATCAGGGCCACAAGCAGGGCGTACTCCACGAGGGAGGCACCACGGTCAGTCTTGCAGCGAGCCTGCAGCCAAGCGCTGGCGAAATCGAATGAAGTAAGCATATTGAACTATCTCCCTGTGCTGGTTCTGATGGCAACCTCGATTCCCGAGGCTGTATTGCCATACCAGTATCGTCCAGGGCAGTACCAAACTTTAGTAGGTCAAACGACTTATTTTGGGTGCGTTTTCGACGACTTGGCGCCGATTGCACCCATTACAACGATTCTTGGGATCGGATCGCTCTTGAAACTCGGAAATCAAGTGCCGAAGTACTGAATCGTTAGCTGAGAACCGGGATGTTGGTCAGTCGAGGCTGACGATGCCCATCCGGACTGCCTGCAGTACCGCCTGGGTGCGATCGCGTGCATCGAGCTTCTGGTAGATCGAAGCGAGGTGGTTTTTCACCGTCTTTTGGCTGATATACAGCTTTTCGGCGACCTCAGGAGTTGAGCAGCCATCAGCGATGAGTTGCAGGACTTCCTCTTCGCGAGCGGTGACGACTCGATCTTCCTCTTGAGCTCGCTCGTCAAGGCGGCGAACTTCGTCGAGCATGCTCGAGGCGAGCTGAGGAGAGAGTGCCGTCTCGCCGCTAAAAGCCATGGTTACTGCTTCAGCGATCTCATCGGTAGAGCAATCTTTCACTAAGTAGCCGCTGGCGCCGGCTCGAATAGCTGAGGTGAGGACTTCACTGTCAGCGTGCATGGTGAGCATGACGATTTTGATTTCAGGCAAGATCGCTCGAATTTGTCGAGTGGCCTCAACGCCATCGACTTCAGGCATCGTGACATCCATCAAAATGACATCGGGTCGCAACTCTTCAGCCAAGCGTATTGCTTCTTGCCCGTCGCTAGCCTCGCCAACGACGTTGAATCCCTGATCGATCATTGACCGACGAAGACCTTCTCGCAGCATGCGGTGGTCGTCGGCCAGCATCAGTCGGATGCTCACGATGTCTCCCTCGGTTTACTGATCTTGTGGCCCTGGCGCATCATGTTTCATCCTGACCATACCGGTTTTACTGGGCGCGGGCGTGATGATAGCGGGCGAAAACGAGATTTTGTTGGTCAAGATGCGGGAGTGTTGAGCCCAGCCATTTCTTGTTCGGCGCCTTGAACCAGGCTGCAACGAACTCGGGTGCCGCGACCGACTTGACTGGTGACTTCGAGGGATGCACCGATGCTTGAAGCGCGCTCTCGCATGCCGAGAATGCCGTAGGAGTCAAGGCGTCCGGCGGTTCCGCTTGGAAATCCAGCGCCATTGTCGGTGATCTCGAGCACTGCAGACTCGCCGTCGCACCGCCACAACACCCGAACGACCGTTGCCTTGGCATGTCGTTCGACGTTGGTGATTGCTTCTTGGGCAATTCGCCACATCTCGCGTTCCTGCAAAATGGGCAGCCGTGAACCGTGGTCGCAGAACAGCTCAATTTGGAGGTCGGTTCGCTCCTGTACTCGTGCGGCGTAGGACTCAAGGGTATTGGTCATGTCTTGGCTGTCGGATACATCCGTACGCAGGTCATAAAGGGTGTCGCGTACTTCGCGAATGACTGACCGCACGTCATCTCGAAGCTCCTCAAGGGCGGTGCCCAATGCTTCGCCCTTTTTCTCGCGGCTAACAATCCGATCAAGTTCAAATGCGAGATAGGCCAAAGATTGACCGATTCGATCATGAAGGTCTCGAGCGATTCGCGTGCGCTCCTCGTCGGCACCAACGGTTCGCAGGCGACCAAACCATCGGGCGTTATCAATCGTCAGGGCAACCGGCTCAACAAAACCCTGCAGAAGTTCAAAGTCCCGGTTTGAAAAATGGCGTTCGGTTCGGTGCTCAACGGCAAGAACACCAATTAAGACATCGCGAACCATAAGTGCTGCATACATGCCCGAGCGAGATTTTGGTCCAAGTCCGGGTCCGTCGACTTCGGCGAGTTGAGGGGCACTAATGACGATTGATGCGTCAATTGCTGCTCGAACCGGCGGCGGGAGATCTCGAGAATCTAAGTGGGTCTGGATCCGAAGGTTCTCCTGGCGAATGACCTCCCATTGGGCATCGGTGTCATTGAGCATCAAGATCGCCACACTGTCGAAATCAAACAGGCTGCGAAGTCTTGTCATGGTGGTGTCAAGGACCTCGTTGAGATCAAGGGATGCCGGAAGGGTCTGGGTCACTCGGTGGAGCGAAAACAGCAACGAGTTGGCTTCGGCGAGGCGCCCAAGCCGGTCGAGCGCTAGGGAGTGTTGACGGTCGGCTTCACCAGAAATCCATCGGCCGTATCCCGCGACTACTGCAACCAGGATGACAACGAGGCTCCACTCAGCCGACAGCTGAATCCGTGCCGCGCTTGGGTCAGGAACAAGTTCGACGATAGTGACCGCAATTGACGATGCAATGCCGATTCGAAGCGCAAAACCAAAACCGCGGCTAAATCCGGCGACAACAACCGCAGTCATAAGTGAAAATATGAATGGCGAATCCCATGCGCCCGTCGTGCACAATGCCGTCACCCCGAGCGCCACTTCAGCCAAGACCTCAAGCAGGCTACGGATGGTGCCCATATAGCGAATCGGGCTAATCGTGCGCAGCACGGTGTAACTCAAGATGACTGCGCACCAGATGGCGATGAGTTGGTTGTCGTTGAAGCGGTCGACAGCAAGCGCAAGCGACATGACCGTGGTGCCCCACCGGATCGCAAGAATTGCCGCGCCGAATGCGGCGACCCGGTCGATCGATTCGTCGAGGCCGAGGCCGTCGATACTCGCGGTGCCGTCGGTTGTATTGCTTAGGCTGGCAATTCGTTGTGACCAGGTCACCGGCGATGCTGGGGTGAGGTCAGGCAATACCGGTTCAGCATCTATCGAAAACGGTTTGTTTTTGGTTTCAAATGGGTTCACGGTTTGCCTGTCGGTTGCTGAACGGTCCGGGAGAGGACACCTTCGGGCCAATCGCGATGCTACCGTCACTCTTCGTGTTACTCGTGGGACTTACCGGTGGAATTGGCTCGGGAAAGTCGACTGTGTCGGAGCAGTTCGCGCTTCTGGGTGCCGAAGTCGTTGATGCCGACGCAATCGTCCGTCAGGTTCAGCGTCCCGGTACTGACGTTTTCGCGGGGATCGTCGAGCGATTCGGCTTAGCAATCTTAAGTGCTGACGGCGATCTTGACCGCCAAGCGCTCGCCGCAATCGTATTTTCCGACGCTGATGCGCTCGCTGATTTGAACGGACTGGTGCACCCGGCGGTCGGTGTCGAAATCGAGCGCCGGTTGACAGAAGCGGCGATGACCGATCGGATCGTGATTCTTGATATTCCGCTCCTTGTTGAGTCAGGGCGAGACGACATGGCCGGCATCATCGTGGTTGATACTGATCCCGACATCGCAGTGGAACGCCTGGTAGTTCAACGAGGATTTTCTGATACCGATGCGCGCGCACGGATGGCACGTCAGGCGACACGCGATGAGCGCCTAGCGAAAGCTGATTTCGTGATTGACAATAACTCCGACCGGATCGAACTCGAAAAACACATTCGCGAATGTTGGTCGTGGATTGCCACGTTGGCGACACCATGAGCGGCTTGAACGGCTTGATCGGCGTAGTTGGCAGACCGATGTCGCCTAGATGAGGTTGAGGCGTCGGCTGAGGTCGCTTTGGAGCTGCTGGTCTGGGTCGACGCGATTGCGAATGGCCCGCCATTCGTCGAGGCGCGGATACATCGCTTGCACGAGTTCCGGCCGGAGTCTGCTGTCTTTCGGGAGGTAAATACGACCACCGGCTTCGACGATCTGTTCATCGAGGCGGTCCAGTAGGTCGGTAAGTCCAGGCGCGCCGGTTGGGATATCGAGCGCAAGGGTCCACCCCGGGATTGGAAACGACAACGGTCCGGCGTTCGAGGGACCAAAGCGCTTGAGCACTGCCAAAAATGACGTGCAGCCACTCGTGCTCAGCGCATCCACCGTGCGGCGGACGGTTTCCTCGGCACCGACTGGCACCGCGTATTGCCATTGAATGAATCCGCGACGGCCATAGATGCGGTTCCAATGGTCGACGAGATCGAGCGGATGGAAAAATGTGGAAATCGACTGCAGCTCGTCGCGTCGTAGGTGGGGAGCCTTGCGAAACCACACTTCATTGAATGCACGAATGGACCACTGATTAAGCAAGCCCGAAGGAATGAACCGCGGTGCACTGACCAAGACCGAGGGGTCAAAGCTGCGGGCGTCGGCATCAGTGCGAGTGGGCACTTCGTCGCGGTGTGCGAAACGGCCACGTGTCAGGATTGATCGCCCCAGTTTGGCACCCCGGGCCAATAAATCGATCCACGCCACTGAGTAGTCATAGTTGTCATCACCGGTTTCCATGAGCTCCATCACCGCGTCCAAGTTTGGTGCTCGGTCAGTATCAACCATGACTTGGCTCGTTTCGATGCGCGGGCACTGAAAGGTGACTGAAACGATGAGACCGGTCAATCCCATACCGCCGAGGGTGGCCCAAAACAGGTCCGATTGTTCCGTTGGTGAGATCTCAACCAACGATCCGCCGACGAGTGCGAGTTCAATCGCCAACACGTGATCACCAAATGATCCGGCGCGATGATGGTTCTTGCCATGAATGTCGGCGGCGACAGCTCCACCTACGGTCACGAAGCGGGTACCGGGAGTTACCGGAACAAAGAATCCGCGTGGGATGAGCTCGCGCATGATTGCATCAAGCGTTGCTCCAGCGCTCGCTCGGACCACACCGGTCGCTTCGTCGAGGTAGAAGTCGCTAACGCCGGTGGTGTCAATGATCCGACCGCCAGCATTTTGGGCGTTGTCGCCGTAACTCCGGCCCAGGCCCCGAGCTATTGATCCCCTTGAGGTGGAGTCGACGAGGGCATGACGTAAGTCGATCGCCGACGTCGGGCGATGCACATATCCAGCCGATGGACTGGTTCCACCCCATCCGTTGAGGAGTTTGCGGCGGAGCGCCATCGTGGGGCCGGGGGCCTCAGGCTCGATAGACGGCATATGCATAGATGATCGCCCATGCCACACCGGCGGCGATCATTGATCGGTTATGGGTGAGTATTTCTTCGGGGTTCTCTCCGCCACCGTGCTCGAGGATCAGTCCGTACTGGAAGATTGCGATGACGAACGGCACAATCGAAAGTTCGAACCAGGTTGCCGCATTTGGGCTCGCGTTGGCGGAGTCGAATGCCCAAAGGCAATACGAAATGACCACGACTCCCGTGGCGACCGAGCGTAAGTAACGGAGGAACTCGGGGGTATAGGTGCCGAGGGTGGATCGGACTGATCCGGCCTTTTCGCCGAGCGCGTGGAGTTCGCCTTCTCGCTTACCGATCACAACAAGCAGCGCACCGAAACTGATGACGATAAAGAACCATTCGGAAATTGGCAGGTCGGTCGCGGCCGCGCCGGCGATAGCCCGAAGTACGAATCCGGTAGCTACGGCAACGATGTCAAGAATTGGTTGGTGCTTGAGCCACAGCGAATACGACGTTGTGAGGAGCAAATACGCAACCAACGTGATGCCGAGATTCCGCGTGGTGGAAAAGCCCACGATCAACGCGACCGCAAGGAGCACTGTGCCCACGACATAAGCCGTAAACGGCGAAATCAAGCCTGCGGCGATTGGTCGGTTGCGTTTAGTGGGGTGAAGGCGATCCGAAGCAACATCTCGTGCGTCGTTGAACAAATAAGTCGCACTGGAGGCAAGGCAAAATGCAACGAAAGCCAATAGGGCGGGCCCGAGGACATCGCGCGTATTGATGCTGCCTGCGGCAATTGGTGCGGCGAAGACGAGCACGTTTTTCGACCACTGGTGAGGCCGCATTGCTCGGGCAAGTGCCCGAATCCGAGACGCGTAAGAGACGCTCGATTCCACGTTCACCGCGCTGAAATGATGCGCCAAAGTGAACGGGGAAGATGTCGCATGATGAGGAACACCCATCTGACGAGCGGCGGTGCCCAAACGATGTCTCGGCCCCGTTGGATGCCGCGGACGATCTCGTTCGCTACAGCTTCGGGCGTCGTCGAGAAGGGCTGCGCAGCAAGGCCGGCTGTCATCCGAGTATGGACAAACCCGGGGCGAACAACCATGACCTTGGCGCCGGAACCTACAAGCGAGTCACCGAGTCCCTGCGCGAATGCGTCAAGCCCCGCTTTCGATGATCCATAAATAAAGTTGGTTTTACGAGCGCGTTCAGCGGCGACCGATGATAAGACGATCAATGTTCCGTGTCCTTGTGAACGCAAGTTTTTCGCTACCGCGAGCCCAGCAGAAACAGCCCCGACGAAATTGACGCGAATCGCTTCGGCTGCCAATTCGGGGTCGGCCTCAAAATCGGACTGATCGCCAAGCACGCCAAAGGCAAGCAACACGACGTCGATGTCGCGGTGATCTTGGAAGATCGCATCGATCGCTGCTGCGTGTGACGAAGTATTGAGCGAGTCAAAGGTTCGGACATCAAGCTCGGCTCCGAGATTGGTCAATTCATCGACCTGGTCGACTACTGACTGTTTATCACGTACCGCCAAAATCACTCGTTTGCACCGCGATGCGATGAACTGCCGAACGGTTGCTAGTGCGATTTCAGACGATCCACCGAGGACGAGAATGGACTGCGGAGATCCGAAAGCGTCCTGCATGAGTGTGGTTTCGCTTCCTTACTAGTAAGCCGATTGCGCCCCTTCACCTTAGTTCGTGGTGCCTCTCGCTCTGCTGATTGGGGGTTGCTGGGGTTGGACGTCGACGCCATCGGTAGGATTTCGATTATGTCCGAGGCGTCAGCGAGCCCCAGTGTTGTTTCGTCGGCAACGCCATTTCGCTTGGTGAGCGATTTTGAACCGGCCGGCGATCAACCTCAAGCGATAGCACAGTTGACAACGGGCCTTGCGCGTGGCGATCGCTTTCAAACCCTCTTGGGCATTACCGGAAGCGGGAAAAGCGCAACGATCGCGTGGACAATTGAGCAGATGCAGCGGCCGACGCTGGTCATTGCTCCGAACAAATCGCTCGCCGCCCAATTGGCAAATGAATTCAGAGAGTTTTTTCCCGACAACCGCGTTGAATACTTTGTTTCGTATTACGACTACTACCAGCCAGAGGCATACATGGCTGCGAGTGACACCTATATCGAAAAAGACAGTTCGGTCAATGACGAGATCGATCGATTGCGCCACTCGGCTACCTCGGCGCTGTTGACCCGTCGAGACACCATCGTGGTGGCGTCGGTTTCGTGTATTTATGGGTTGGGATCGCCTGAGGAATATCGAGATCAGTTATTGGTCGTGCGGAAGGGCGAAGAGCACGATCAGCGTTCGATCCTGCGGCGCCTCGTTGACATGCGCTACGAGCGCAACGACATGAATCTCGTGCGCGGCAAGTTTCGTGTGCGGGGCGACACCATCGAGATTCATCCCGCTTATGAATCGACGGCGATGCGCATCGAGCTGTTCGGCGACGAAATCGAGGGGATTTCCGAAGTCGACCCCGTCACCGGCGAGAAGGTCCGAGCACTCGATGAACTCGTGGTTTTTCCGGCGACGCATTACGTATCTGGTGAGGATCGGATGCGCGTCGCGATTGGTCGAATTGAAACCGAGCTGCAGGAGCGCTTGGCCGAATTCGAAGGTGCCGGAAAATTGCTCGAAGCTCAACGACTTCGAATGCGGACGCAATACGACCTCGAGATGATGCAAGAACTCGGTTATTGCAACGGAATCGAGAATTACAGCGCGCCGATCGACGGGCGCGCCCCTGGCGAGGCGCCGAGCACCTTGCTCGATTTTTTTCCGGATGACTTTTTAGTTGTGCTCGATGAGTCGCATCAGGCTGTACCGCAGCTCCATGGGCAATATGCGGGCGATCGAAGTCGGAAGGCCAACTTGATCGACCACGGCTTTCGCTTGCCGTCGGCTGCCGATAATCGGCCGTTGCGGTTCGAGGAATTCATGGAGCGCGTCGGCCAGCTCGTATTCCTGTCTGCGACCCCTGGCCCGTTCGAACTTGAACACTCGAGTCAGATTGTCGAACAAGTCGTTAGGCCAACGGGACTGATCGATCCCGAAGTGATCGTCAAACCAACCAAAGGCCAAATTGACGACCTCATCGAGCAGATCAATGCGCGCGTCGTAGCTGGCGACCGCGTGCTCGTGACGACACTGACCAAGAAAATGTCTGAAGACCTAAGCGATTATCTGCTCGAGCTCGGGGTGAAGGTGCGGTATCTCCACAGCGAAATCGACACCATCGAGCGCATCGAGATTTTGCGAGACCTGCGGCTTGGCGAGTTCGACGTGTTGGTCGGAATCAACCTGCTTCGTGAGGGCCTTGATCTACCGGAAGTTTCGCTGGTGGCAATTCTTGACGCCGACAAAGAAGGGTTCTTGCGTAGCGAAACGTCACTGATCCAAACCATCGGTCGCGCAGCGCGCAATGTTGACGGCCAAGTAATCATGTACGCCGACAAGATCACTGATTCGATGCAGCGTGCCATTTCTGAGACGAATCGTCGACGAGGGCTTCAGCAGGCGTACAACCTTGAGCATGGGATAAATCCGCAGACCATCATCAAAGCGGTGACCGATATCCTTGCTTATCTCCGGCCAAATAACGTCGCACCAGTTCCCGGTGGCGAACAACGATCTCGGGTGCGCGACAAGATCCGCGTCGATCTAAATGAGCTGCCCCACGATGAACTTGAGCGGCTCATTCGCACCCTTGAAGAAGAGATGCATGAAGCGTCGGGTGATCTGCGGTTCGAATACGCCGCGCGTCTTCGGGACGAGATCAAGGACCTCAAGCGAGAACTACGAGAAGTGGGCTGACCCGTCCCAAAGCCCTGAGACTGTTCACCCTACGATTTGTTCAATGTCACGTCCTAGCTCGCCCAATCAACTGGCCGATCCACCGCGTCGGGATGTTCCAGTGTCCGATTTAGTCGAGCGTCATGGCGTTGGCTGGGTATGGATTCGTAAACCCATCGTCGCGGGGGCGCTGCTGCTGTTGACTTATGTCGGGTTGAGTCTCCTGATGAGTCCGAACGGCTTTCTCGGGACCGACACTGGCGGCAAAGTAGCCACGCTCAAGGTGATGGCCGATCGCCATGACTTGAATCCAGACATTGGGTATTGGGCAAACGAATGGGATCCAAGTGCGCGAGTGCATGGGATGTACTTCACGTCGCGTGTGGGCAACCGTTTTGTCAATGTCACCTCGTTGCCGATGGTGATCGCGGCTGAACCGCTCTATCGGCTTGGGGGATATCGATTCGTCCTCGTGCTGCCGATGGCGGGATCGATGCTTGCAGCGTTTGCGGCTCGAGGTATCTCGCGTCGAATTCGACCCGGTGACGGATGGATCGCGTTCTGGCTCGTTGGCTTGGCGTCGCCAATGACGATCTACGCGCTGGATTTTTGGGAGCACAGCCTTGGCGCCGCATTACTGGCATGGGCCGCGATCGCCCTTTGGGATTTTCTGAACCAGCGTTGTACGTGGCTGAGGTCGCTTGCGGTCGGAGCGCTCATCGGAGCGGCATTCGCAATGCGGACCGAAGCGCTTGCCTACGGGTTTGTCATGGTGGTCTTGGCTGGCGCGTACTTGGCGCTGCGGCGACGAGAAGTGCGACATGCTTTGGTTCTGGGAATTGGCGCGGTTAGCGGACTCGCACTTCTTGTGGCCGCCAATTGGGTCCTCGAACTGATGGTGTTGGGTTCATCAGTGCGATCAGGACGCGCAGCCAGTGCAGTAACAGGTGGTGGTGCGAGCGTGGGATCGCGACTCAACGAGGCATTCGTGACTCTTTTTTCTCCGGTACCAACAGCGGGCGCGCAGGCATTCTTGCTGGGCGCGGTCTTAACGCTGGCACTGGCGGGGATAGTTTGGTGCACGGCGCATCGCCGCGGTGAACTGGTCGCATCCGGTTTGGCTGCAGTGGCGATAGTCATCTATCTGATTCGCTTTGCTGACGGCGTTGGCTTTGTGCCCGGACTTGTAGCGGCATCACCAGTTGCTGTTGTCGCGATCGTTTTGGGTTGGAACCGCGGTGCGAGCCGCTTTTTCGTGCTGATGGCGATCGGTCCGCTGCCAGTTGTTTTCGCGTTTGCCTATCTTGGTGGGGCGCTTCCTCAATGGGCCGGTCGTTACCTGCTGACGACCGGATTGATTTTGGTTTCTGTCGGTGCTGCTCATCTGTCAGACCTTGTCCAATGGGCTCGACGTTTTTTCGTTTTCCTTGCCGTCGCTGTCACGGTTTTTGGTTTGCTTTGGTTGTCGATTCGCTCGCACGAGATTGAGCGGGCTGCGAATAATCTCGAAAACCGATCCGAAGCGGTATTGATTTCGCCTGACGGATTTGTGCCCCGTGAATTTGGAGCGACCTATGGCCGTAAGCCATGGCTGGCGACGGGTAGCGACGACGATTTGCGCTTCGCGGTCGGAGTAGTTGCCGCGTCCGGAAAGGAAACCTTCGCGATAGTCGATCTTGACACGAACGCAACGCCGCCGAGTTTTAGCGGATGGGTAGCCGGCGTGAGCGAATTGGTGCCCTACCTCGATGGCGCGCCTCTGCGGGTGACGTCGTATTCGCGAGTGCTCGGCGCAACGCTTGATGGCTGATGTCGACATGGAGCACGAGACTCTGATCCCTGCACCAACTCGATGGTTTGACGTTCCATTTGTGGCCCATGTCGCGGCGCTTGTCGCAGTACTGGCCTTAGGTATGTGTTTGAGCGGACCGCGAGTGGCATTCACTAGCGATGAAGGCGGTGCAATTCTGCAAGCGCGAATGCTCATCAACGAGCACACTTGGATTTACCGGTATCCATTGGCATCGCTTGATCCGGAAAACGGCGCGCGTCCCTTCATTTGGGGCGAACAGGGCGACAAAGGTCCGGCTCCTTACGCGAAACATCCGCTGTATCCAGTGGTGATTGCTGGGTCACTGAAAGTCGCGGGGGAAGCCGGCCTTGGCTTGCTCGGAATCATCGGAACCGCGAGTGCGGCCGTAGCGAGTGCGATGTTGGCACGCCGACTAGGTCGGGGTCACGAAGTCGCAACGCTGTGGATTATCGGAATTGGTAGCCCACTGTTTTTCTATTCCTATGTTGTCGTCGCTCATACGTTGGCTGCGGCAGCAGTGGCCGGCGCGACTTTGGCGGCATTTCGCGCGCTGGATGCTGACCGAAGTCGATACCGCCGAGTTTTTTGGGTCATCGCCAGCGCTTTACTGGCAATGGTTTCGACGATGCTGCGAACCGAAGCACTGTTTTTGGCCCCCGGATTGGCGTTGGCATTGGCTGTGTTGGCCTGGCGCCGAACGGCATCGGTGCGCGGAGCGTTCATCACGTCTAGTGCGGTGGTTGGTGGCGTAGCAGCAGGTTGGCTCGTCGATCGTGCAATGTCAGTTGCGATTCTTGGTCGGGCGATCCCAGGATCGCCGCCACCTCAACCGAGTTCGTGGTTTGCAGGCCGTTGGCACTCGATGGAGGTGACCTGGTTTCAACCGAGTTATTACGGTCATCATCGAGAATCGTTAGTGTTGGCGCTCGCCGCGTTGTTGTTGGCCGCGGGCGGGATTGCACTTCGGCTTCGGACGCCTCGCAGAGGGTTCGCATTGACCGCACTCGTTGCCGCTGTTGGCTGTTTCGCGTTTCGGCTCGCGGTAGGTTCGCCTGACGTCATTACTGGGTTGATGTTGGCTTTCCCGCTGGGGTGGGCAGGACTTTGGGTTGTGCGGCGACCCGCGTTTAAAGCGCCAATGTCGCTTGCGCTGATGGTCGCTTCGGTGACGATTGCGGGCGGCGTTGCCCTGACTCAGTACCCGTGGGGAGGCGGAGCCGAGTGGGGTGGGCGGTACTTCTTGATCGTCGTGCCGCTCGTAACTCCAGTTCTTGTTGTTGCTGGTTCCCGAGCTTTGACAGGAGCGACTCAAGATCGCCTTACTCGTTTGGCTCCGATCGCCATCGCCGGTCTTGTTGTCTTCCCTGCGTTGCTTGCACTCCAATCGCTTCATTCGACTCGCATGACGACTGCCGGTGTACTTGACGAGATACGAGTGGCGGCAAGCGATGCCGGAGTCGCCGAGGGTTTCAACCGACCAATTGTGGTGTCAACCAATCGATTGCTTCCTCAGATTGCCTATCGGGATTTTGATCGTTACGACTGGGTGGTACCGGCTGACCTCGAACGGTACGGAACCCGGTTGCACGAATCGGGTGTTGACCGAGTCGTCTTGGTGTCAGGTGATCTATCGACCAACCTTGCGCAGCTGCCAGGTTGGAAGGTGGTTGACGATCAGCGATCAACGTTGCCCGTCGAAGTCGTCGTGCTTCAGCACGACTAATGCAGACGGAACAAGCGTTCTCATCGGCGACACGAGGGCACGACTAGGCTGCCGCCGTGGCTAACAGCATCACCATTCGCGGCGCCCGAGAGCACAATCTTCGCAATATTTCACTTGAGCTCCCGCGCGACAAACTCATCGTCTTCACCGGATTGTCTGGCTCGGGAAAATCCTCGCTTGCGTTTGACACGATTTATGCCGAAGGCCAGCGACGCTATGTCGAATCATTGTCGGCGTATGCGCGGCAATTTTTAGGGCAGATGGACAAACCGGATGTCGACTTTATTGAAGGATTATCGCCGGCTATTTCGATTGATCAGAAAAGCGCATCGCGTAATCCGCGATCGACGGTAGGAACCATCACCGAGGTCTATGACTACCTGCGGCTTCTGTACGCGCGAATCGGGATACCGCACTGTCCCTTCGATGGCACCACGATTACCCGCCAAACACCACAGCAGATCGTTGATCGGGTGCTGGCATTGCCCGACGGAACTCGGTTTGAAGTGCTTGCTCCAGTTGTTCGAGGCAGAAAGGGCACGTACGACACGCTCTTGGCCGACTTGGCGACACAGGGATTTGTACGAGCACGCGTCGATGGAGAGATGCATGAGCTCACCGAGAAGCTTGAACTTGAGCGCTATGAGCAACACACGATTGAAGTTGTGGTCGACCGCCTTGTACGTCGGGAAGGAATCGATCGGCGATTGACGGACTCGCTTGAAACTGCACTTCGCCTAGCTGACGGGATCGCTGAGGTTCACCTCGTGCCAAAGGATGGCGAGGGCGAGGTCGAAACCTTGACCTTTAGCCAGCATTTGGCGTGCCTGGAGTGTGGTCGGTCCTATGACGAACTGGCCCCGCGCGCGTTTAGTTTTAACTCTCCCTATGGGGCATGCGAGCGATGCGATGGGCTCGGCACGCGGTTTGAGGTAGACCCCGAAATGGTTATCGCCAACCCTGCACTTTCAGTGAGCGAAGGGGCGATTGCGCCTTGGGCTGGGGGACGCACGCAATATTTCGCCCGGTTACTTGAGTCGATTTGTGTAGAGCACGAAATCGCCGACGATGTCGCTTGGTCAAAGCTGCCAAAGGCGAAACAGAAACTGCTGCTTTATGGCGTCGCAGGTCGAGTCAAGGTTCAGTATAAAAATCGTTATGGGCGAAGCCGCAGTTACGACGCGCGATTTGAGGGCATCATCCCGTACCTTCAGCGCCGACATAGTGAAGCGGAAACTGATGCGCAACGCGAGCAAGTCGAAGGGTACATGCGCGAGGTGCCTTGCCCGGACTGCAACGGCGCTCGACTGAAGCCATTGTCGCTGGCGGTGACCATCGATGGCCACAGCATTTCGGAAATCTCGATGATGTCGATTCGCGATGCCGCAGGGGTTCTGGAGCAATTGACCCTCAGTGAACGTGATCACCTCATTGCCGACCGAGTCGTTAAAGAGATCAATGCCCGAATGGGTTTTTTGCTTGATGTCGGCTTGGACTACCTCAACTTGTCGCGGTCGGCAGCAACGCTCGCGGGCGGGGAAGCGCAACGTATTCGGTTGGCGTCACAAATCGGCAGCGGACTGGTCGGTGTGCTGTACGTGTTGGACGAACCATCGATTGGTCTGCATCAACGCGACAATCGTCGACTGATTGAAACGCTTGAGCGATTGCGCGAACTGGGCAACACCGTTCTGGTCGTCGAGCACGATGAGGACACGATCCGGGTTGCTGACCATGTCGTCGATATCGGGCCAGGTGCGGGCGAGCTCGGCGGCGACATCGTCTATGCCGGTCCGGTAAAGGGATTGCTTAAGTCACGTAAGTCGATCACGGGTCAGTACCTCTCGGGAAGGCGGTCGATTCCGGTACCAGCAGTGCGTCGGATCCCTGCGCAAGAGTCGTTGCGGGTTCGCGGCGCACGCGAGCACAATCTGCAAGGAATCGACGTCGCATTTCCCTTGGGATGTTTTGTCGCCGTGACTGGTGTTTCGGGCTCGGGCAAGTCGACGCTAGTCAACGACATCTTGTATAGGTCCTTGATGCAACATATTTACGGTTCAAAGGTTCCGCCCGGGTTGCATACGGCCGTGGACGGACTCGATGCCATCGACAAGGTCATCAACATCGACCAATCGCCTATCGGTCGTACGCCGCGATCAAACCCTGCCACGTACACCGGCGTTTGGGACCACGTCCGGAAACTGTTTGCGCAAACACCGGAAGCGAAAGTGCGGGGTTATCTCCCTGGCCGTTTCTCGTTCAATGTGAATGGTGGTCGTTGTGAGGCGTGCGCTGGTGACGGCACCATCAAAATTGAGATGCACTTTCTCCCCGATGTGTATGTCCCATGCGAGGTTTGCAAAGGGGCGCGTTACAACCGGGACACCCTTGACATCACATTCAAGGGGAAGAACGTGTCTGACGTTCTCGATTTGTCGTGCGCGGATGCGCTTGAGTTTTTCGCTAACCAGCCTCCAATTGCTCGTCACATGCAAACAATTGTCGACGTCGGATTGGGTTATGTGCGCCTCGGTCAACCTGCACCAACGCTGTCAGGCGGCGAGGCACAACGTGTGAAGTTGGCGAGTGAACTAGCGAAACGGTCCACTGGCCACACGATTTACATCCTCGATGAGCCCACGACCGGGCTCCATTTCGAAGATATTCGAAAACTGTTGACGGTCCTTAGCCGGCTCGTTGACCAAGGCAATTCGGTTTTGGTGATTGAACACAATCTCGATGTCATCAAGACCGCGGACTGGATAATCGACTTAGGACCCGAAGGCGGAAACGGTGGTGGCATGGTCGTCGTCGAGGGCCCCCCGGAGTTGGTTGCGCAAACGCCGGGCTCGCATACCGGCACCTATTTGGCTCCGTTGCTCGCCCAAACCGAATCGCCATCTCGTTGAAACGTCTCTCGCGTTTGCTCCTGTATGTCGGGATCATCGGGAGCGTTCTTGGCCTAAGTAAGATCCACGCGGCGTACGTTGCCGAACCTCCTTATTCATTTACTGGATCATTTCGGTTCGCGTGGGCGATTGCCTACATGGCAGTTTTGGCCATCGCGGCCTACGGGGTTGGACTTCCGGACTTGCCTCGTACGGTTCGATCCGCATTGTTATCGGCCCTAGGCGCATCGGCCGGTGCGGCACTTGGCATGTCGGTGGTGCAGTTGATTGTCGGCGGCGCACTCCTGCCTCGGTTCGTGGTGTTTGGTGCCGCAATCGCGCTGATTCCCTGGTATCTCTTCTGCGTTGCGATTGCCAGTGGGGGACGGGTATTAGCGCAAGAGCGGGATCGGGTGGCGATCATTGCCTCACCATCCGAAGTCGCATTGTTACAAAACGATTTGGCATTGAGTGCTGAGCATCCCGCCGCCGTTGTGGTCGTGCTTTCGCCCGAAGGAGCGCGGGGGATGGAGTCCACCCACCACCCAGTGATTGATGCGGTATCAAAATCGGATGCATCGGTCGTCGTGGTCAGCCGAGAGGCGCTTAGCGACGAACGCATAGTTGACCAAGTTGCCGCGTTACATGAACAAGGACTGCGTATTCGGACCCTGTCAATGTTTTATGAGCAGTGGCTCGGCAAGTTACCGATTTCGGAACTCGAACGAGTTTCGTTGTTATTCGACATCGGCGAAGTTCACAGGGCTCGCTATGGGCGAGCCAAGCGACTGATTGATCTGGCTATAGGCGTCCTTGGCATGCTGGTGCTGATTTTCATGATCCCATTCGTTTTTCTTGCCAATGTGATATCGAATCGCGGGCCGTTGTTTTATTCGCAGCCGCGAGTAGGCAAGAACGACGAAGAATTCCTGATCTTGAAATTTCGGACGATGCGACCCGAGCCTGCAGGGCAGTTATCCAATGAATGGACCAAAGAAGATGATCCACGGATCACCTCATTTGGCCGAATTCTTCGAGCATCTCATCTCGACGAACTGCCGCAGATGCTCAATATTGTGCGAGGTGACCTCGCGGTTGTCGGCCCGCGGCCGGAACAAGTCCGCTATGTCGCAGAACTTGAAGCGAAATTGCCTTTTTATGATCTTCGCCATCTTGTTCGGCCAGGTCTCACGGGTTGGGCGCAGGTGAAGTACGGATACGCCGGCGACGAGAACGACGCGCTCGAAAAGTTGCAGTATGAGTTCTATTACCTGAGACATCAAAGCCTCGGACTCGATTTACGGATCATTGCGAGGACGATCCGAAGCGTCGTGAGCGGCGCGGGTCGCTGATTGGGTTCAAGTCCGCGGCATGCCGCCGATACGATTGGTTACTGTGCCGCCGACACCGACAGTGACCATTGCGATTCCGGTGCTCGACGAGGCTGAGCATCTCGCGACGTGCCTCGACGCGATTGCGGCACAGACCTATTCCGAAATTGTCGAAATCCTGGTCATCGACGGCGGGTCCCAAGACCAGACTCGAGACATCGCTCACGCACATGCAGCAGTGACACTGCTTGAGAATCCCGCTCGAATTCAGTCGTGCGCGCTCAATGTTGCGTTGGCGCATGCTCGGGGCGACATTTTCGTCCGCGTCGATGGCCATTGCGTGATTGCGGAGGATTATGTCGAGCGTTGTGTTGCGGCACTTGAGAAAACTGGAGCGGCGATTGTGGGTGGCGGAATGACCCCGGTCGCGTCGGGCCCGATTCAATCGGCAATTGCTGCGGCGATGTCTTCCCGAATCGGCGCTGGCCCGGCAAAGTTTCATCACTCGACGTCGCCGTCGTGGGTCGACACGGTCTACCTCGGCGCGTATCGCACCCAAGATGCGCGCGCTGTCGGCGGTTATTCGCCAGACCTCGCCATCAACGAGGACGCCGAATTCGCGTTTCGGATGCACGATCATGGCGGCATTTGGCTTGATCCCGCGATCAAATCGACCTACTCGCCTCGATCAACCTTGCCAGCGCTAGCAACGCAATTTTTCCAGTACGGGCGGTGGCGCGCGGTTACCGTGCGGCGCAACCCCAGGTCATTGTCTCCTCGTCAGGTCGTTGCGCCGGCATTGGTGATCGGCTTACTGAGTCCTTGGCGCCGGATGGTATTGTCGGCCTATCTGGCACTCATCGTCGGATGGTCGGCAACGGGGTGGGGCCGTCGTCCAGCAGCGACTGGAGTTGTGCTGCCTGCGATGCATCTGCCTTGGGGGATTGGATTCTTGGTCGGGCTGGTGTTCGGTGCTCCACACACCGCAGCGTCGCCTCGTAACGTTGTCACCGACGCCGAGCAATAGCGACGAGTTCTTCTCCACTGAGTGGGTGGACTCGAAGTCGAAGCGCTTCGGCCGCCTGCACAAGTTCTCCTTCGAAATAGCGTTCGAATTGATGCCAACGTCGGTCGCCTCGTTGTGTAGTCGAGCGATAGGCGCGCGCTATGCCGTTTGTTCCACGTGCACTGGTGAAAACGTTCACTTCCGCGAAACCCAGTTCGGTGAGCACACGATCGAGTCCCGTTGGACTAAAGATCTGGAGGTGTCTTGGCGCCTCGAGCCCTCGCCACCTGTCTCCGTGTCGTTGATGTAACCAACTCTGGGCGTTCGGCGTGACCACGACAATCGTTCCGCCTGGTCGAAGCAGTGCGTGCGCATCCTGAAGACTCTGCCGAACATCTGGTACGTGTTCGAGCGAGTGGACGCTGACAATGGCATCGAATGAACCATGTATGTCCTCGATCGTGTCGAGTGTGCCGACCCGCACGTCGATCGCGCCCGATCGTTTTGCGGCTTCGATACTTTGGGGATCTGGGTCAATCCCGATGCATTGCCAGCCGGCATTTTGAAGTGCGATAACCGTTCGACCATCGCCGCAACCGACATCGAGGGCTCGTCCAACCGCTAAGCCCTCAAGGTATGCGATATCGCCACGTTTATCGTCTCGATGACCCGGCAGATGGCGAACGATTGCCTTGGCCCTTGCGCCTCCAGGAGCAGCAGATGCATCGCCAGTCCCATGGGTGTAATAGGTGGCATAGGCGCGTGGCAGGTCCTCATCGGTTGGCCGCGGATCAAGCCAAAGCGAAGCGCAACTGTTGCAGCGGCGCAGTTGCCAGGTGCCGGGTGTACCGAACGTGTGGTCAGTGACGTCGTCATGGTGGATCGGGCCTGATCCTCCGCAAGCCGGACACTGACTTACCGACATCGTTTGAAGCGGTGGCGAGTCGGGATGTGGCACGCCACTGACTTTAGTCAGTCAGTTCCTGGCCTTCGGTTGGATCTGAGTTCGCGGAGTTTGACGATGCGAGCGCAAGGCGGCGTGTCGTTGTGAAGTAGTACCCCGACACCATGAGTTGCGAGATCAACGTCACTGATGCGGCCCCGACTAATCCAAAGATGGGGATCATGATCAAGTTCGCGGCGATATTGACTAACGCAGTGAAACTGGCCCAGCGAGCCAGACGTCGTTCATTTCCGACTGCGAACGTGATGGGTTGGAGGCCAACGGTCGCGGTATTAGCCGCGGTAGCTAAGAGCAGCAGGACCAATGGCGCACGGCCTGCGGTATAGCTCGGTCCAAACACGATTGGGACGAGCCACCAGCCAACCGGGATTAGACAGATAAGCAACAATGCGAGGCGCATGCCGGTGCTCAGAGCGCGGCGCCGGTAGAAGTCGAGTTTGTGCGGTTCAGCTGCCAGCGAGCGAGTAATCCCAGGCAATAAACCGACGATGACAAGTCCCATAACGGTGATCCATGCGTTCGGAAATCGATAAACCGCAGAATAAATCCCCGCATCACTGGCCGATGCCAACACCGCTAGGAGCACAACATCAATGGAGGCGTAAATTTGATCGGCGATGAGCAAGATCAAAAACCACGGATCAACTTTGCGATCCTTCGCGTCGATGATGCCGTCATGGATTGGAAGCCGATTCAGCATGATCGAAACGATCGTGGCGATACCCCAAGCACCGGCGATAACCAGTGAGGCGCCGGGCAGGCCATGCACGAATGGAACCGTGACAGCGATGATCGCGCCCTGCAAGAAGGGTGGGATGCCTGACCGAAATCCGCGCTCTCGGCCAAGTGAGAGCCAATCGCGATTGAGTCCACGTCCGGCGATGACAACGGCGAGCGGAGCGAGGCCTGGAAAGCCGGCGAGGCAAACCAGCGGAACGTAGACAACGATGAGGCCGATCGTCACCAACGTTCGATGTCGCACCAGTGCATGAATGGCGCCTGCTGGCCGACCGCGCGCTACGTCGCGGGTTCCCTGTAACGAAGCACCCCAGTCGGCGACGAGACCGGCATAGCGACAGATCAAATAGGCGACGGAGAGTTCACCAAATTGGGTGGGACCGAGTCGGCGGGCAAGCAGCACGAAACCGACGAACTCAAGTGCCTGTCCCGCACCGCGCATCGCTCCAAGTGGCACGGCTACTTGACGAAGCGAACGGGGGGCCGATGCCATCGCGGCACGCTAGCGCCGGAGTTGTGCTGAGGTGAGTGACAGGCCACCTGGACGCTGGGCTACAAAATCTTCAATGGTCTCGTGGACGTGACCGAGTGGTGTAGCAATAGCGCCGTGGCATGTGGCGTTCCGACCTCAATCAGCCGAGTTTGGCAAACCCGAGATTGTGGGGGTCAATGAGCGCGCCAGTGTCAGCCGTGATCGTGGCGTACGGGAACGCTGACGTTATTGCCGAGTTGGTGCGAAATGTCCGAACGAGTGATGTAGTTGGCGAGGTCGTCGTCATTGATCACGGCGACGATGGTGCGGCAGATCAAGCCGAAGAGGCTGGAGCCATCGTGGCTCGGGACCCTTCGAATCCCGGGTTCGGTGCGGGCCAAAATCGCGGCCGCCTGCTGAGTGGGGGGGTGTATGTCTTGATGTTGAATCCTGATGCGGAGATCGTTTCCGGAGCGCTTGATGTTGGTGTTGAGTACCTCGAATCCCATCCTGAAGTTGGTGCCGTGCAGGGAATCATCGAGAACGTTGATACCGGTTCACCCGAGCGCAGTTCCGGTGAAGAATTGGGCTGGTTGCACCTCGTTGGTCGAGCGCTAGGCGCGCGCCGATTGCTGTCAATTCACTGGCTCGCCGCCATCCTGGCTCGGGGCACCCGGTTTCGTGATCATGTCGAACGCGTGCCAAGTCAACCAACGAGCGTCGAGGCGCTCGCGGCGACGGCGGTGCTTGCCCGACGATCTGTGCTCGATGCCATTGGCGGATTCGACGAACAGTATTTTCTCTATGGCGAGGACCTCGACCTCTGTCGACGGATGCGATCGTCGGGTTGCGACCTCGTTACGTTGCCGGTGCCATGGGCGCGGCACGAATCAGGTGGATCCTCCGAGGGCTGGTGGGCACGCGAGCGATGGTGGTGGGAAGGCACGATGAGATACGCGGCTATCAACTGGGACAATGCCGCGTTCGCAGGTGCATTGATCGCGGCAGCGTTGCAGTGGATACGAATGTTGGTACATCAGCCGTCGGGCTGGTCGGTTGCCGCTTCATCACTTTTGCGCCAGCCGTTGAAGGTGCGGAGACAACGCGCGAACTCACTCAATTGACGCACTGCTCAACGAAATGCTTGACGGACTAGGAGATCGCCAGCATTTGGTCGAGTGCGACCTTTGCCCACGTACTCGTGTTCGCATCAACAGCTATCTGGTTAATTACCGTTCCAGCGACGAGGCTTTCGAGGACCCACGCCAAGTGCGGAGCGTCGATGCGAAACATCGTCGAACAAGGACAAATCAGGGGATCAAGCGACATGATTGTCTTCGACGGATGTTCTTGATTGAGCCGTTGCACGAGATGTATCTCGGTGGCAATCGCGATAGTTGAGCCTGTCGGGGCAGCCTCAACGGCTCGGATAATGAAGTCGGTTGAGCCGACTTGGTCAGCGACTTCGCAGACCTCGTGTGAAGTCTCAGGGTGGGCAATGACGATTCCATCAGGATGGTCCACTCGAAAGGTTTCTACGTGTGCGGGGGTGAATCGCTGATGCACCGAGCAGTGGCCCTTCCAGAGGAGAAGGGTTGCATCAGATGCTTCGCTGCTCGTCAAACCGCCAAGGTCAAGGCGGGGATTCCAAAGTTGCATGTCGGATTCGTTGAATCCCATGGCAAACCCGGTGTTGCGTCCGAGATGTTGGTCGGGGAAAAACAAGACTTGCGAGCCGCCGGCGCCGCCATCTGTTTTGGGCCGCAATGCCCATTCAAGAACGCCTCGAGCGTTGGTCGACGTGCAAACGGCACCGCCGTGAGACCCGACGAATGCCTTGAGCGCCGCAGATGAGTTCATGTACGTGATCGGTATCAGATGGTCAAGGTCGGTGACGCGACCGAGTTCATCCCAAGCATCTTCGACCTGCTCGACGTTGGCCATGTCGGCCATGGAACAACCGGCGTTGAGGTCGGGCAGGATAACTGTTTGGTGGTCTTCGGTGAGGATGTCAGCGGATTCCGCCATGAAGTGAACGCCGCAAAAGACGATGTAATCGGCTTCAGGGTGCTGCTGTGCGAGCACCGACAACCGGTAGGAATCGCCCCGCGCATCGGCCCACTTCATGACCTCATCTCGCTGATAATGGTGGCCAAGAATGAAGACGCGTGAACCGAGCGCTTCTTTCGCCTCTCCGATCCACTGGTCAAGTTCGTCAAGGGTGGCATCGGTATAGCGCTGGGGGAGAGGGGTTTGGAGTCTCAGCATGTTGTCGTTGGACCTCCGGCTAGGAGGCTCCGGGATTTGACCGGTGGGGACAGCCTGGTCGCCGCGCCACAGTGTTCGTTGGTCTTGGAGCCAATAGGTGCCGGATACCAGGCCGGCAGATTGAGTCTAGGGCGCAGCCGATCCATCTGCAGCCATTTCCGTGGTCATGACTCAATTCGGCTCCCTACTGACGGTCAGATGGGACTGACTCATCCCAACTGATCCGCAGCGGTTTGGTTTCAGGCAAGATGGGGAAGTGATTCAACGGCCCCCTGCTGGCACCATCCCCGATGAGCCTGGCAGCTATCAGTTCAAAGATGCCGAGGGCCGAGTCATCTACGTCGGCAAGGCCAAGAGTCTTCGGGCGCGAGTGGGAAATTATTTCCAGAATCCCGCAAACTTGCATTCTCGAACGGCACAGATGGTGGCGGCCGCCGAAACAGTTGAGTGGATTCAGGTTCGTAACGACCTTGAAGCGCTCATGCTCGAGTACAGCCTCATCAAGCAACATCAGCCTCGTTTTAATATTCGTTTGCGGGACGACAAGAGCTACCCGTTTTTGGCCGTGACACTCGATGACGAGTGGCCTCGCGCAATGGTCATGCGGGGAACGAAGCGCAAAGGCGTGCGCTATTTCGGTCCATACGCCCATGCCTATGCGATTCGGGACACGCTTGATTTGCTGCTGCGCAGTTTTCCGATACGCACCTGCTCGGATAACAAACTCAATCGGCACCATAAGTTGGGCAAACCGTGCCTGTTGTTTCACATCGAGAAATGTTCAGGACCGTGCGTCGGCGAAATCGACGATGCCGCCTACCGCGAGCTCGTTCGAGAACTTGTCGCCTTCCTTGATGGTGATACCGACACCATCGTCAATCGTCTCGAAGTCGAGATGCACCTGGCCGCGTCGGAGCTCGAATTCGAGCGTGCCGCGCGCCTACGGGATCGACTTGAGTCGGTTCGAAAAGCGATCGAGAAACAACAAATGGTCGTCGATAACTCCGAAGATATCGACGTTGTCGGCATCGCCGGTGATGAACTCGAAGCATCGGTACAAGTGTTCTTCGTTCGGCGGGGCCGAGTCGTCGGACGCAAAGGCTTTGTGGTCGATCGGGTTGAGGATGTATCCCCAGGCGAACTGATCGACTCGGTGTTGGAAGGGCTCTATTACGACCCACCACCTTTGGGAGTGCCGCAGCAAGTTCTCGTTCCGGATTCATCGTCAGATCCGGACCTTTACGAACGTTGGCTGGGTGAACAACGCGGTGCGCAGGTGACGATTCGAGTTCCCCAACGCGGCGATAAGCGTCAACTCCTTGAGACCGTCACGCGAAACGCGACTGAGGAATTCAACCGGCATCGACTTCGTCGCGCTGCCGATCACAACAGTCGAGCTCGGGCGCTCAATGAGCTCCAGGAGCTACTCGGGCTGCCTGAAGCACCGCTTCGTATTGAGTGTTACGACATGAGCCACATCCAAGGCAGCGACTATGTGGGATCAATGGTGGTGCTTGAAGATGGTTTGCCCAACAAACGGGAATATCGCCGGTTCAAGATCCGAGAGGTTCCTGGCAATGATGACTTCGCGGCTATGGAGGAAGTCTTAACTCGCCGCTTGACGAGCTATGTCGAAGACCGAGGCAAACCCGTTGAGGAACGTGGTCGATTCGCGTATCCCCCTCAGTTGCTCCTAGTCGACGGTGGCAAGGGTCAATTGAGCGTTGCTGAGCGCGTGCTCGAGAACTTGGGACTCACTGGTGAGATCCCAGTCGCTTCGCTGGCTAAAAGATTCGAGGAAGTCTTCGTGCCGGGACAATCCGACCCCGTGCGGATCGGCCGACAAAGCGAAGCGCTGTATTTATTGCAGCGGATTCGTGACGAAGCGCATCGTTTCGCCATTAGTTATCACCGCGAACTGCGAGGAAAGCGGATGACGAAGTCGGTTCTTGACGACATTCCGGGTTTGGGACCGACGCGAAAGAAGCGACTCCTTAAGGAAATCGGCGGCGTCGGTGCAGTCAAGCAAGCGTCACTTGAGGCACTGCTTGGTTTGTCCTGGCTTCCCGACGGCGTTGCACATGCCACGTTCGACAAGATCCATGGAGTGCAGCGATGAACGACGGTGAGCGGTCTGGCGAAACGAGCGCGGAACTTTGGGAGGACCACGCAGATTGGTGGCAACGCGAGTTCACTGAGGGTGCGGATCCGGAATACACCGAGCAGATTTTGCCATTGGCCGATATGTGGCTAGCGGATCGGCGGCGAATACTCGATGTGGGTACTGGAGAAGGTCAGCTTGCACGACGTCTTTCGTCGGCCGGTGCGGCGGTTATCGGAATCGATCCCACCGTTGCGCAAATTGGTGAGGCGGCACGACGCGGTGGTGGACCGGCCTATGTGCGGTCGGGCGCCGATGCCCTTCCGTTTGGTGACGCAACATTTGACGCAGTTGTTGCCTGCCTAGTTTTTGAGCACATCGATGAGGTCGATCAAGCGATCAACGAAGTGGCGCGGGTGCTCGAGGTCGGTGGGCGCTTTGTATTTTTCTTGAATCACCCGCTGTTACAGACACCTAACAGCGGTTGGATCGATGACCAGATGCTCGATCCGCCGGAGCAGTACTGGCGGATCGGTCCCTACCTCACTGAGGCCTCTACCGTTGAGCAAGTCGAAAAAGGGGTCTTTATCCGGTTCGTCCATCGGCCGCTCAGTCGTTACGTGAATGCGCTCGCAGCAGCCGGTTTGTCACTGGAGCAGATGATAGAGCCTGCACCCCCTCCAGGGTTCTTGGCTCGGGCACAGGAATATCGCGATGCCGCAACGGTGCCTCGCCTCTTAGTTCTTGTGACTCACCGCGTGTGATCACGCCCATTCGATCGCAGCCATCGGATGGTGTGTCGCCGCTCGATCATTTGCGCCTGAATAAGGCCGCGATGGATCGGCCACCAACGCGCGAGTGGCGGTTGGGTAGGCTCGGGTCGTGAACGAGTTCATCGTGATCACTGGTTTGTCGGGTGCCGGTCGATCGCAAGCAGCCGACATCTTGGAAGACCTCGGCTGGTTTGTGATTGACAACCTGCCGCCCGCGCTGATTCCAAAAGTGTCTGAGCTCGCCGGGTCTGAAGGTTCGAGCATTGGTCGTGTTGTTTTAGTAGTCGGCACGGGTCCCTATCACGACGAAGTGTTGCCAGCGCTGCAAGCACTCGAGCGTCAAGGGGTTCGCCTCCGTATCGTCTTTCTCGAGGCATCTACCGATGTATTGGTCCGTCGTTACGAAAGTACTCGTCGGCGACATCCGCTCGCCGTAGATCGAAATTTGGCTGAGGCAATTGAGGCCGAGCGCATCGTGTTGCAATCGGTGAAACAGGAAGCCGATGTGGTCGTCGACACGACTGAATTGAATGTCCATCAATTGCGCGATCGGATGCTCGACCTGTTTGCTGCGGATTCGGCTGACAAAGCGATGCGGACCACCATCATGTCGTTTGGATACAAACACGGCCTGCCCCTCGACACCGACATGGTTATCGATTGCCGATTCCTGCCCAATCCGCATTGGGTCGATGATCTTCGTCAATTGGTAGGGCTTGACCCAGCTGTTGCTGACTATGTGATGGGCCAAGACGTGACCGCGGGGTTTCTCGATGAGCTCACGTCGTTGCTTGATCTGTTGATTCCTGCCTATGTCAGCGAAGGCAAGAGTTATCTGACTATTGCCCTTGGCTGTACCGGTGGGCACCATCGATCAGTGGTGATCGCTGAAGAGTTGGCTATGCGTCTGCGGGTCAGAGGCATCGACCCAAAGGTGTCGCATCGAGACATCGCTCGCTAGGCAACAGCGGGCTGGACTGGCAGCAGGCGGTCGTTCGTGATCGTATAAGGAAGTTCGCAACCAAGGAGGCAGTACTGATGACGATTCGTGTGGGGGTCAATGGATTCGGGCGCATCGGCCGGAATTTTTTTCGGGCCGTTCGCAGCCAGGGTGCCGATATCGAAATTGTGGCCGCCAACGATCTGGGCTCGATCAAGGACATGGCCTACTTACTCAAGTCCGATTCGGTGATGGGCCGTCTTGATGCAACAGTTGAAGCGACCGATGACGGCATTCTCGTCGACGGAAAATTGCTCAAGATAACGGCGATGCGCGATCCCAAAGATCTGCCTTGGGGTGATCTCGGGGTCGATGTCGTCGTAGAATCAACTGGTTTCTTCACCAGTCGCGACGCGGCGGCCGCCCACCTCGATGCCGGTGCGCCTCGAGTCATCATCTCGGCGCCGGCCACCGGCGCTGATGCGACATTCGTTGTCGGCGTCAATGACGACACATTCGATCCCGCGGCGCACCTCGTGGTTTCGAATGCCTCATGCACGACGAACTGCTTTGTACCGATGGTGAAGGTTCTTGACGACGCGTTCGGTATTGAAAAAGGTTTGATGACCACAGTGCATGCCTATACCGGTGACCAAAATTTGGTCGACGGTCCGCACTCCGATCCTCGCCGGGCGCGTGCAGCGGCGGTCAACATCGTTCCGTCCTCCACCGGTGCGGCACGAGCGACCGGACTGGTACTGCAGTCACTCAATGGCAAGCTCGATGGAACTTCGCTGCGTGTTCCAGTCCCGGATGGGTCGATTACCGACTTTGTCGGCGTGCTGCGCGCTGATGTGACGGTCGAAGAAGTCAACGATGCATTTCGGTCAGCGGCAGCCAGCGGTCCACTTGCCAAGGTGTTGGTCTATAGCGATGACCCGTTGGTCTCGACCGACGTCGTGGGATCACCCGCTTCATGTACCTACGATTCAGGTCTGACGATGGCGATGGGCAATTTGGTCAAGGTTCTTGGGTGGTACGACAACGAGTGGGGCTACTCAAATCGTTTGGTTGACCTCACCCAAATTGTCGGCGCAGCGAACCAGTGATTCGTGAGTCTGTGTGAGTGGACTCCGCTCTTGATGTCGAACTCAACGCGATGACGGTTCCCCAACTCGAAGATCTTGAGAAGCTAGGTCTGGTCGACGGCCGTCGCGTACTGCTTCGGGCAGATTTCAATGTGCCTATTCGCGACGGTGTCATTACTGACGACCTTCGAATTCGCGCCGCGCTACCCACGATCGAGTGGTTGCAGAGTCGCGGCGCGACAGTTACCGCGTGCACGCACCTTGGGCGTCCCAAAGGAGTTCCCGACGCAGCGTTTTCGATCGAGCCGGTACGAGTGCGACTAGCTGAACTTGCTCCGGGTGTGTCGCTGCTTGAAAACCTGCGGTTCGATCCGGGCGAGGTGTCAAACGATCCAGATTTTGTGCGCAAGCTCATCGAAAATCAGGACTTCTACGTAAACGATGCCTTTGGAGCATCACATCGATCCCATGCCTCGATCGTTGGACCTCCCCAATTTTTGCCCAGCGCGGCCGGGCGCCTGCTTGCGCGTGAAGTCGAAGTGTTAGTGCCGTTACGCGACGAACCTCGTCGTCCATTCGTTGTGATACTGGGCGGATCAAAGGTGAGCGACAAGTTGGGAGTAATCGAAGCGTTGCTCGCAGTAGCCGATCGCGTGATCATCGGCGGCGGCATGTGCTTCACGTTTCTCGCGGCCCAAGGCCATCCGGTGGGTGCGAGTTTGCTCGAGGCTGATCAGATTGAGAACTGCAAACGGCTCCTGGATTCGGGCGCTCCGATCACCATCCCGCATGACATCACCGCGCTTGGGCCGGGCGGAAAGATCGGCGATCCTGATGCAGGGGGAGAGGTCCGCCAGATGGGGATGAACCTTCCTGATGGGTGGATGGGACTCGATATCGGCCCCGGTAGCGCGGCGGAATTCCTCGACATCATTGCCGATGCGCGCACACTTTTTTGGAACGGCCCGATGGGCGTGTTTGAAGATCCTCGATTTGCGGCTGGAACACGCACGGTCGCCGAGGGTCTTGCCGATGCACGCGCTTTTACCGTTGTAGGCGGAGGCGATAGTGCCGCGGCACTCGCGGAATTTGGCCTACAGGATCAAGTTGACCACGTTTCGACTGGTGGAGGTGCTTCGCTCGAACTGCTCGAGTTAGGTGATCTACCCGGACTAAAAGCCCTACGAGGAGCTCCAAATGCCTGATGCGTCAACGCCGAATCTCGACAAGCCTTCGAAGCCGTCGCCTCGGGTGCCACTGATGAGTGGCAATTGGAAAATGAATCTCAACCACTTTGAGGCCACAGTTTTTGTCGACCGATTTCGCTACTTGGTCTCGAAAGAAAGCCAAGCCGGTGTCGAGGTTTCGATTCACCCGCCATTCACCGATTTGCGAACCGTTCAAACATTCATCGAATCCGAGCAAGTAGATGTTTCGCTGGGTGCGCAAAACGTTCACTGGGATGATTCTGGAGCAATGACTGGCGAGATCTCGCCCGCCTTTTTAGCCAAGTTGAACGTGCGCTATGTCATCGTCGGGCATTCGGAACGGCGCGAGCTATTTGGTGAGACCGATGAGTGGGTGCACCGAAAGGTGTTGGCGGTTCTCAAACATGCGATGACGCCAATTTTGTGTGTCGGGGAGACCGCAGCCGAGCGCGAAGAAGGATCGACTGAATCCAAGGTTGGCGGGCAAGTAACCGCTGGCCTGGTTGATCTAACGGCTGAGCAGGTTGGTGCGCTGGTGATCGCCTATGAGCCAATTTGGGCTATTGGTACGGGTCAAACTGCGACTTCAGGGGATGCGCAGGCGGTTTGTGCATTGATTCGCTCGATGGTGAAAGATCAGTTCGGCGCTGATGCAGCGGCATCGGTGCGCATCCAATATGGCGGGTCGGTCAAAGCGTCGAACGTGGCGGAATTGATGGCGGAGCCCGATATTGACGGCGCCCTGGTGGGCGGAGCGAGCCTCGATCCTGAGGAATTTGCCAAAGTCGTCCAGTTCCGTTCTCGCGGTGAATGAGCGTTGCGTTCGCTGATTACGTTCGTTATTACGCCTGACGGGGGAGCCCGCTTCCGGTGAGCGAAGCGCTGCTGCTACCGTAGGGGTATCGATTTGTTTCCATTCTGAAAGTCCTGCCCCGGAGTCCGCCGTGCTGATCGCTGTGTTAGTTATCCATGTTGCTGTGTGCCTTGGGCTCATCTTTCTTGTGCTGCTTCATAGCGGCAAAGGCGGGGGACTTTCCGACATGTTCGGCGGCGGCATGGGTGCATCAGCTGCCGGTTCGACGGTCGTTGAGAAGAACCTTGACCGCATCACGTTGGTCGCCGCGTTGATTTTTGGATTTACGTCGGTTTCACTAGCGCTCTTGATGAAGGGCTAGCCGATCCTGCTCGCTCAGCGGATGCGTCGACTGGTCGTGTTGGCTGCGGCGGCAACCCTGCTCGCAGGTGGATGTTCATCATCAAAAACCGGATCGGTCGCGCTAGACGGATCTATGCGCTTAGCGGTTGTCGGTATTGACCACGATGTCGATCCGGCCGCAGTGGTCGCGACGAACCAGTCTCAGATGGTGCTGCTCGACTTGCTCGCCGATGGGTTGACTGCGATCGATCCGTCGGACAACCAAGCGACGGCGTCGATCGCATCAAAATGGTCGCTGGATTCTGCGGGGACAACCTGGACATTCGATCTGAAAAGTGATGCCACTTTTTCGGATGGCACTTCAATCACCGCGAGTCGAGTCATTGATGCTTTGGAACATGTTGCGAGCAAACCCGATTCACTCCAAGGTTCCCGACTGAGCATCATTTCAGGGCAACCCGAATTCGTGTCGGGTGCCGCGACCCATATCAGCGGTTTTGTTGCCACCGACGAGTACAAACTTTCGGTGACGACATTGGTCCCCGACGAGGACCTTCCGACATTGTTGGCCTCGCCGCTTTACGGCGTCACAAAACAAGCCGAAGTAGCGAGTGCCCCTTCCACCAGCGCTCCCGCAGGTCCTAACAGCGCACTATGGACGGTGGGTTCGGGTCCATTCCGGGTCGATGACCCCAGTGGTTCGTTAACATCGGCGAACCGACTCGCACGGGTCAAGCAAGATAAGGCACGGATAGCGACGATCGAGTTGGTACGCGTTGCGGACAAGCCGGCCGCGCTTCAAGCCGTTCAGGATGGGCGGGCAGATTGGGCTCCGGCACCCGCGGGTACCCCGGAGGGTGCAATCGGTTCGCCTTCCACGACGGCCGCGTCATCGCAGGGGACTGTCGTGAGCGCACCAATGGGTGCCGAAGTGTTCTTCGGGATGAATATGGCAAACCCAACATTTGCCAGTCAACAGTTCCGACAGGCGATTGTGCAGGCTGTTGACGCGTCGAAGGTCGCGTCAGCCGGGTATGCGGGAGTGGTAGCAAATTCAGCAATCGTTCCGCCGGGTGTGCCTGGCGCGGTTGTTGATCCATGCGGTGCTAGTTGTCGTTATAACCCCGAAGACTCAAAGTTCCTCTTGACCCAAGTCTTTCCCGACGGCAAAGTCCCGACAATCGAGATTGATACCAGCGATGGTGCGGGTGAGATCGCAGCGGCGAACTCGGTTGCCGATCAATTGATCGCCGTTGGAATCCCTGCGGTCGTGCTCGCCAAACCATTCAACGAGTATTTGTCATTTGTCACTAGCGGGAACGCGCAACTTTTTCGATTCGGATGGGTTGGGATGAGTCCAACTGGCGGTGCGTACCTTGCTCCGCTCTTTAGGTCTAAGTCGTTAGACAATCTCACGTCATTTAGCTCGCTCGATGTTGATGCAAGTTTGGTGGCGGCGGCAGCTGTCCATGGAGCATCGAAACGAGCGGAGTCTTATGCGGCAATCGAAAAGGCGATTTTGGCTGAATCTCCGGTGATGCCAATTGGCGCGTATCGATTGTCGGTCGGTCTCGGCTCCAGCGTGCACGATTACGTCGCTCAGCTCGACGGAACCTTCGTCGTCGACAAAGTTTGGGTCGACCCTGGATCGAATTCGTCAGGAAATTGATCGGGTTGGTCAATTCGGTAGCGGCATAGCCACGCGCTAGAGTCGCATCTCTCACCTTGTGCCTTGAAGGGCGCACGGTGGCCACGTCGGAGTGGCGGAATAGGTAGACGCGCCAGCTTGAGGGGCTGGTGCCCGCAAGGGCGTGGGGGTTCAAGTCCCCCCTCCGACACCACCAATCAAATCACGAGTCAGCCAAAAGCTCGGACTAGCGGAACGTCGTTGTGCCTGCGAGGGTGCCGGCATCCCGCCACTGTTCGAGGTGAGCGGCGTAGTCCATGAGTGGGCCGGGAAAGACTGCGCTGCGGGCGGCGAGCATGGTGCGCTCTCCCTCGCTGTTGCCGTAGCTCGGTGTGCATCCGCGGTTGTAGCGGGCGAGCGGACCCGATGCCTGCCACAGGATGTTGAGCCATTCGTCCTCGGCTTCGGGTGTTGCCTCTATGGATGCGATGCCTTCTTGTCGGCAGTGGTGGATCATCCAAGCGATGTGGGCCGTTGACTCTGACAGGAAATGGACGAAGTTCAAACCGAAGCCGGCTTGGATGAAACTGACCACAAAAAAGTTCGGGAACTCGGCGGTAAGGATTCCGTGCAGTGAGTGGGTGCCGTCGTGCCAGCGCTCACTCAGCTTGAGTCCGTCGCGGCCGATCGGGTCGAATCCGAGCCGGTCCACGAGGCCAGTGGTGAGCTCGAAACCGGAGGCGAACACCAACATGTCGAGCGGATACTCGATGCCGTCGACGACGGGCCCGGCCGACGACATCTCGCGCACGCCCCGACCGTCAGTATCGACGAGGTGCACGTTCGGCTGGTTGTAGGACTCGAGGTACTCGTCGTGAAAGCACAGGCGTTTGCAGTGCTTCCCGTACCAGGGTTTAAGCCGCTCAGCAGTCGTGGGATCGTCGATGACGTCGTCGATTCGCTGCCTGAAGCCCTCCATGACCTCGAAGTCGATGGCCTCAAGCTCTGCCCGCTCCTCTTCGGATGCTGGCTCACGCTGGGTGTCCACCCGAAGTGCCTGCCCCCAGCCATCGGCGACGAGGTCTCGATCAGGTTGGTTGCCCGTTACCACCTCAGTGAAGTTTCGGGTGCGCTCGGCCTGCCAGCCCGGCGGCAGCGATCGGAACCACCCCTCGTCGATTCGTTGCTGATCTCGTCTACCGACAGCCGACGGCGTGCGCTGAAAGACGTAGACCTCTTTGGCTGCTCGGGCAAGCTGCGGCACGATCTGCACCGATGTCGCTCCAGTGCCGATGATGCCGACGACTTTGTCGGCGAGGCGGTCCATTGGCTCGGTCGGGCTTCCGCCGGTGAATGCATAGTCCCATCGAGTGGTGTGAAACTCCTTACCGGCAAAACGATCGATGCCGTCTATCCCGGGCAGCTTCGCCTTGTGCATGAGCCCGCCAGCCGAAATGAAGAATTGCGTACGGATCTGATCGCCGCGCTTGGTCTTCAAGTCCCAACGGTGCGCGCCATCATCCCAGATCAGCGACTCGACCTCGGTTTGGAACAGTGCATGTTCGTACAGACCGAAATGGCGTCCGAGTAGCTGGCAGTAGCCGAAGATCTCGGCCGCGCTCGCGTATTTCTCGGTCGGCATATAGCCGGTCTCTTCCAAAAGTGGAAGGTAGATGGTCGCGTCGACGTCACACATACAACCCGGATAGCGGTTCCAATACCAAGTACCGCCAAAGTCGGCTGCCTTCTCGATGATGCGGAAGTTCGTAACACCTCGCTGGATGAGGTTGATGCCAGCGAGCATTCCGGCAAATCCGCCTCCGAGTACTACGACGTCGACTTCGTCTACGATCGGGTCACGGTTGAAGTCAGGGTCGGCCCAAGGATCTCGGTCGAGATGGTGCTCTTTGAGTGACTCGTACTGCGAGAGCCCTTCATCCCGAAGTCGTTTGCCTCGTTCAGCTTCGTAGCGGGTTTTCGCCGCTTCGATCGATGACGGGTCGGAGCGAGTCATGTGTTGCCTTTGTCACAGGGGAGCGGAGGGTCTGGTGGCCTCGAATGCGAATCCTGACGGGGCGTCAGGACCGGCCGCCGCATAGTGTATGGCCTTCCGTCAGGCAGTGTCGGAGAGTGCATCGATGCGGCTTACGATGAAATATTCACGTTGTGTGAGCGAGAATCGAATCGGCGACGAGCCGATCGAAATGATTTGACCTCATGGCAGCCCAGTCGCTGGCCTCAAGGACAAAATCGACGACATTAAGGTGCTCGTCACCGCGAACGACAAGATCTGCACGTTGTCCTAGGTTTCGAAAACCGATGCTTGTATACAAATCAATGGCCCGGATGTTTAGGGCGAGTGCCGATGCGGAGACGTGCATGAGTCCGAGTTGCGAGAACGCGAAATCGATGCTGAGAAACGTCGCGCCGGCGCCAGCTCCGGTGCCCCGGATGGTGGAATCGGCCAGGTAAATACCCCAACTACACGTGCGGTTTACACGATCAATTTCCGTTAGGTTCACGACGCCGACGCCGCGACCATCCCAGCGGATCACCCAATAGTGTTCATCGTCACGGTGAAGGTGACGTGCGAACCAAGCCGCATGTTCCGTTTCGCTGATTTCGTGATTGGTATACATCCATTCAGCGACGTCAGGCTGGTTCCGCCAATGTCGGATCGCGTCTCGGTCGGTTTCGGTCATGTCGGTAATGGACAACATGGTTCAGCCCATGCGATTCGTAAGTGTGGCGGCGACCAAATCGGCTACGCGTTCTGGTCCTCTTCCGTCGACGGCTGTAGATCCGAGTGCACTCATCGTAGCTAGCCGTGATTGGTCCGCTAACAGCGTGGTTACCCGCTGGGCGACTTCATCGGCGAGTGCATTGAGTTCCTCCGAACTGACTTCGCGTCTCAGATCAAGCGTGCTCGTAAAACCCAATGCAGTGGCGGCTTCGGCGGGTCCAGCCTGGTTATCGGCGATGACTAGACCGATGGAGGGAGTGCCAAGTGCTGCTGATTCCCACAAGGTGGTACCGGCTCCAACCACGGCAATTGCCGAGACAGCCAGGTCGGCAACGAATTCGTGAGGATTGCAGATCGTGATGCAGCCGAGATCTTGCAACTGGGCCAACGTATCTGAAGCGTCAGCCGATGCTGCGCCTACCACCACCGTGACGTCGATGTCATGCCGGTCGAGCGCACGCGCAATGGGGACAGTCCAACGCCGGGGATCCGAGCCACCCATTGACAAAAGGATCTGAGTTCCGCGCTCACCGAGTGATTGGGTGTTGTCGTGAGCAAACCGACGGGCGCGTACCGCTGAACGTACCAAGGCGAAGTCGAGACCCAACGCAAAAGTCGTACCGGCTGCCCACTGGCCGTAATGCTCAACGGTGACGCCGGGGTTTTGGTCGATAATCAATGCTGGGTGCCGTGCCGTTGTGCGCGCGTAGTCGTCGATCACCGCATATACCAGCCCCCGTCGGTCGAGCTGGTCATAGAAGTCGGTGGTGAAGTGGTAGCCGTCTACGATGATCAGGTCAGGGGAACCGGCAGCATCGGTGGGCACACAGGTGATCCCAAATTCCGACGCCGCCTCTTTGACTACGACCGGAGGGTTTGCCGTCGCCAAGGCAACGTCCCATCCGCGTTCGACGAGGGTTGAACCCAACGCGATGCACCGCATGACGTGACCGAGTCCGATGTCTTTGGTCGCGTCGGACCGAAACACTACCCGACGCGGCTTGTGGGCCAACGTTGCGTTCAGCTCGTGATCATCTCGAACTGAATCCATGGACATGAATGGACTGTGGTGTTATTCGCTGGTTCCAGCGAGTCGTTCTTGCTCCTGGGCGTTCCAATTCGCCGTTACCTCTTTGAGGTGCTGCGCCAACCGTTCTTGTTCAAGTTCGTTGAACTGGTCCCGTAATTGCTCGAGGTATTCGTTATTGCGAGTCGGGTCGAGGCTCCCAAACACAAGTTCGGGAGCCTGCGCGGCTGTGGCGACGTCCATGGTCAGAGCGACATACTCCGCATAGCGTTCCGGTTCAGCATCCATCCAGGCGTCGGCCTCGCTCGAGAGGTAGTCGGCGAGTCGGTCCGCTCGCTTGGCATGCCACCCTTCGGTTTGCTCAGCAAGATGTTTAGCGAAGTGGTCCGGTTGGGTTTCGTTCCACGCGTCGGTCTCGGCTTGGATTAGATCGTCGTCCATGTAACTGACTTTACCGGTGATGAGAGGTGGTGACGAGGTCTTGCCCCGACCATGGCCGGAAATGCTTGTTACCGACAGTTACCGCCAGTAGTTATTAGCAGCGGCGATCGTCGCGAATTCCATGGCGACCGTTTGGCCCGCAGCAATGAGCAACGCAGGATCGCTGGCGTAGACATCTCGCTGTCGTTCGCGGGCCTCGCCGTCTGGCTGGGTGATTTTCATGATTAGCCGCGACATCTTGATGGCCAGATGGCGACCTTCTTCGGGAGTGTCTGTCAGTAGAGAATTGTTCGGTACGAGTTCAATATCGGCCATGATGAATACCCTTTGTTCGAAGTTGCTGATCAGTTTTTCGGTTCAATGAGCATAGAGGTTTTTGACTGTGGTCGTTACCAGATCAGCGAATTGATGCTCAACGGGTTCCCAATCAAAGGTCGAATCGAATCGGAAGGTACCTCCCTTCACCACTTGTTTACGTAAACTCGAGTCAGTCAAAACGCGCACGACAGCATCGGCGAAAGCTTCAGGTGAGTCAGCGAGTAATCCGTCTCGACCATCAACCATGCCTAATCCCTCGGCCCCAATTGTCGTTGCGACGATGGGGAGGTGATGAGCCCACGCTTCGATGATCTTGATGCGCGTGCCGCTCCCTTGACGTAACGGCACAACGATGGCGTCGGCGCGACTTAATGCATCTTCGATGTTCGGTACGAACCCTGTGACTTCGACCCCTTCCACCTGGCCGAGTGCGAGAACTTCGTCGGAGGCACGACCAACAACGAGTAACTGGACATCTGGAATAGTCCGACGAATGATCGGGAAGATGTGATTGGTGAACCACATCGCACCGTCGGCATTTGGTTCGTAATACATCAGTCCCGCCATGACCAACACAGGTGGCTTGCGTACCTGATCGTGACCACACGGAGCTTTCGGTCGGTCATACCCATTTGGTACTACCACTGCACCCGGTAAGCCGAGCACATTGCGGTCCGCATCGCTACACACGGTGATGAGCGTCGCACGCTTAGCTTGGTTGCGTTCAAAACGCTTCCAGCGCTCGCGTGAACCGCGTAACCGAAATCGCTGAATCGTCCTGCGGATGCGATGCCGATCTGACGATTCGCGCGCAACGGCGAGGCGACGATCAGCTTGAACCCATGTCACATCAGCCATGTCGTCGATGCGGGGAAGCTCACCAACTATCGGCTCGAAGATCCAAGTCGTTGAGAGGCTAAAACTCCAAACCAAGTCGTAGGGCTCTGGACTCGCATCGATAAATTTTCGTAGCTGATCGCGAGCCACCTTTGTATCCATGCGGGCTAATGCGATTGGTAACGATCGTGCACGAAGCCAGCCAAGGAGGGCGAATGGTTTCCTAGCTATAGGCGTGTCGAGATTCATCACGCGCGACTGGGGAAAAGCCTCTGTAAGCGCCTCGCGGCGTTCAGACGTTAGGGGAGCAGTAACGACGAGGTCGATCGACCCGACCGATTCCAGAGCACGTAGCAGATGCAATAACCGAAGCAGACTTCCATGGTCTGCTGGCAGCGGAGACTTCGGCAATAAGCACAAAATCCGCATTAGGGGCTCGAAACCTGTGCTCCAGCGAGAACCAGCGTCGATCGAACCTCGGCGGCATTGTCAAGACTGAGTATGACCTGGTCGAATGCTTGGCCGTTCAGTGAAATGATGAGGCCGGGAGCATCCCTTGTGACCGACACGAACGACTTGGATCCGCCCGATCGCCACGTACCGATCTTGTGATTCAGCAGGCCGGTCCCGGGGGATCGCAATCCATGCACGAGTTCGATGGGGTCAGACTGAAAGATAACGTCCACGATCGATGTCACCGGAAACGAAAAATCACGGTGGACACCCTCAGTGTTTTCAACTGTCGTGAGAATAACGCCGACGGTGCCATGTTCAACACTGATGTGTGCCATCGAACGAAACTAGCAGTCGATGCACATGGCCTTGAGAAGGTTTCGGTCGCTGACTGCAAAACTCGGCAACCTTGGTCAACTCGGCCTGCGCTCGGTTGGCTTGTGACTCAGTTGGTTGATCGGTCGATCACGTTATTGTCCGGAGTCACAAGTCAGGAGAGACGCGAATTGGGATGAATACCGACAAGCGAGGATCGACGAAAAGCGAATCCTTCTCACGGTAAATCCGACCGCTGTTGTAGCTGGAATTCAAGACCACCCATACGTTCCTTACCATATTGATTCAATGGCACGGATCAGTGTGATCCTGGGTCAAACGAACACCGTCCGCGTCGCTGCAGACCTAGCGAACCTTCCGCTCACCGATTATGACAAGTACGGCAAACAGTTTGACAAGTCGCACAACCTCGGCACGACCACGATCGCTTCGTGTCACTGTCCGAGGATCGAAGGTCCATTCATTGAAATGGCGCTCGCACGACTTCGCGAACTGCCAAACCTCGGTTTACCTGACCTCGCCGGCCAGCCGGTGTTTGACGAAATTGTTGCCTCCAATGCGGAAGCGAAAACTCACACCCCTTGAATGGCATTCAAATCGGGCTGCTAGTTGTCTTCTGATGCTTCGATAAGTACGGCGGCACCATGAGCGTCGTAGACCTCGCCGCGTGCTTCAGCTGCATCCTGACCGGCCGCGAGCTGGAACGGACTTATGCCGCCAAGCTCCCAAGGACCGACCGCTCCGCTAGCAATCGCGAGGTCAGATTTGGGAGGAATGCCGATGATCGCGCGCACCTCGTCTAATGGCTTGTCGGCCCAAGCGAACCAGTCGACCGTCAGTAGATCATGGCCATCGAAATGCGCGCCGATGATCGCGCCACGCCGCATTGCATCAGCCAAGCGGATCGCCATTCGGCGAGAGTCGTGCGAAAGGTGGTTCGGATCAAATTCGAAAATTGTTGCGGCGTGCAACATGCCGGTTTCGAACAAACTCAAGACCATCGCGAGCAATGAGAATGCTCGCGGGTCGTCATCGGCCCTCGAAATGAGGCCGAATACTTCGATTTCGGATTCGACTGTGGATCCATAATCGGCGATCACATGTAACCAATCGTGCTGGGAAAGCAGTGGAGGGGCACTTCCCGGAGTTCCCGGGAAGTGAAATCCTCGTGACCGATAGAACTCCCAGAGTTGGCGACCCAGAGTGTCGGGCGCGAGGTTTTCTAATGCAGCCCAGCGCGCTTCGAGTACTGGATCATCGTTGACTTCTTGCCAATCTTCATGAAGCTCCGTATGGACGTGCAAGGTCCGTTCAATGGGAGTATCGAGATGAGCGTGATAGCCAGCGCGTGAGAAGTCCGCCATCACGAGCCCATGTGCGCCGTGAGCGATCTCGTGGGCAATCTCGATCATGCCTTCGTTGATAGAAAGCTCGCGTGCATATTCGGCGATTCGATCAACGGTTTCGTCCTCAAGTGGAGTCACGATGAACGCCAGCATCAACATGGTCTGGACCATGCGAATCCGAAAGTCTTCCCCTCGATTGCGCATGGCTTCGGCAAAATCGGGGGCACTCATAGGCTCAAGGGTGTCGATGTAAACATGCAGCCCGGTCATGGCTTCGAAGTGCGCTGAGAGCACATAGTGCTGTATGTCTTGGAGCTCGCCGGAACCCGCTACGGCGGTAGCGACCGCGCGAGCGGTAATGATGACTTCGTCGTGGTCCGGCGGCGGCAGCACCAGATCAGGTGGCGGAAGTGGAACGGGCATAGTTCCTCGATTGGGCTTGGCGAAGATGCGGGAAGGTCAGCTCGATCCAGTGTCGTGATCAGTGCACCGGTGCTTGACGTGATAGTAGCAACGCCCGTGGTCAGAGGTCAGCCGAACCGCCGTGGCTCAATTGAGCAGTTGCTAGAGTTCGGAAATGGCGAATCTTGGTCCAGTGCATTTCATTGCGCATTTCACAATCAATGATGTGGCTGGCTATCGCCGCTACGAAGAAGGCTTCTTCCCGATTCTTCGGGCGCATGGTGGCCGCTTCATCACCTACGACGACGAGGTCTCGGTGCTTGAGGGTGAGCGGGTCGAAGGCCGAACGGTGGTGATCGGATTTGATTCGGAACAAGCATGTCTCGACTGGTGGAACTCGGCTGAATATATTGATCTCGCAGCATTTCGGCGGGCAGCAACTACCACTCACTCAATCATCATCGTGCACGCGCCGCCTTCTCGGTGATCTCTGACTTCATCCTCGATGGGGACCCAGGGCACGACGATGCGATTGCTTTGGCAATCGCGGCCTATCGCGGTCGAGTCCTCGGTGTTACGACTGTCGCAGGTAATGCGTCAGTTGCTCAGACCACCGCGAATGCGCTTTCGGTCGTGCAATTACTCGGCCTTGATATTGAGGTTCATGCTGGCGCAGCTACTCCGCTCAACGGAATTGTCGGCGAGTACGCAAGTTTCGTCCATGGGGAAAACGGCATGGTTGGTGCAGTGATGCCGGAACTCACACGACAAGTAGTTTCGAATGATGCCCCGGGATTCTTGCTCGATGTGACGCAACGAAATCCGGGCGCGTGGATAATCGCAATGGGGCCAATGACCAATCTTGCGGCGGCACTTCAGCGGGATCCCGCGCTGGTCGATCGGATCGCGGGTATTTCACTTATGGGTGGCGGCACCTTTGGAAATATCACGGCGGCCGCCGAATTCAATGTTCACTTTGATCCGGAAGCGGCTGACATCGTGTTGCGGTGCGGTGCGCCAATAGTGCAATGCGGGCTCGACGTTGCCCGATCGATTCGGGTAACTGACGCGATGATCGCGTTGGTGCGGGGACTTGATTCGACTTTCGGTGCCTTCTGCGGTGACTTGCTCGCTGGCTACTTGGCAAACATACGAGCGTTAACTAGTGCAGATACTGAAGCAGCGTTATATGACGTGTGCGCTGTTCTCGCGGTAACTGACCCAGAGCTGTTCCATTTTTCGGAGCGTCATGTTTCAGTCGAACTCGAGGGCGAACACACTCGAGGAATGACTGTGGTTGATCAGCGATCGTGGATGTCCGGCGGCGCTGTCAAGTGGGCAAACACGATTGACGTTGCCGGCGCGCAGAGCGTCATGGTTGCCGCGCTTACAGCTGCACCTTGAGCAACAGCTCGACTTCATCACGATTGGCAAGTGCGGTTCGAGCTCCGATCGATCGTGTCGCTAGAGCGGCTGCTGCGCATGCGAATCGTGGATCGTCGGAAACAGCAAGCGCGGCGCAGAATGCATCACCGGCGCCAGTTGTGTCGACCACATTGACTTTGAACGCTTCGAACTCCTCGACCTGATCAACCCGATGTCGTGTTGCGCCGAATGCTCCTCGGGTGATGACCACGTCACGTGACCCGAGCTCGAACAAACTCGCGGCTCCTCGAAATGCAATCGCTTCATGTTCGTTGACGACGATCGTTGTGGTATCCGAAACCCACGAACGGTCGGTGAGGTCAACCGGACTGGGGTTGCAGATAGTCGCTGCGCCGAGTGCGTGTCCAGCTTGCAACGCATAGGTCGCAGACTCGATACCGATTTCGAATCCCACGATCACGATGTCGGGATCAAAAGCCTGGAGTGCAGTGTTGATCTGTTGCTTCTCAAGTGCCCGGTTGGCTCCCGATGCGACAGCGATGGTGTTTTCGCCCGACGAATCGACGTTAATAAGTGCGGTTCCAGTTGCAAAGTCATCGCATTGGTGCAGCCATTGCGTTGCCACGCCAGACGCTTCAAGATCGGCTCTTACTGACGCACCGAATGGGTCGTGGCCGACGCAGCCGATCATGGTGACTTCGGCACCGAGAGCGGCTGCGGCGCACGCTTGGTTCGCTCCCTTGCCGCCGAACAGTTGTTGGAACACTCCGTTTCCAACCGTTTCGCCGGGAGCAGGGAGGTGATCCCCATGCCAAATCAGATCGACATTGCACGAGCCGACTACCGCGATGCGAGCACGGATCATCGAATCAGAATGCGCCGATTCCCTTTGGTGTACCAGTGCCGCTTGGACCGTCGAAACCGACTTTTCCATCGCAGATGTAGGTAGCGCACGTTCCATTTGAACCCGTCGTGACGTCGTTCAACAACGAGGACGGCGCAGTGAGGTAGGCATCCAGATTTACGCCTTGGTTAGGGTTCGATACGTATGGCGCCGAGCCATAAGTGAGCGAAGCTGCATTGCCAGCAAGCCCATAGATAGCCGCGATGATTGGAGCCGAAACGCTCGTGCCACCAAAGGCCAGCCATCCGGCGGACCCGTAAGTGTCATACACTGCTACCGCGCTAGCCGGATCGGCGACCGCTGAAACATCAGAGATAGTGCGTTTCGAGCATCCGGTCGTGTCCTTCTGCCAAGTTGGCTTGGTGATGTAGGCAGAACAGCCGCTCCCAGCACCGGCCCAGATTGATTCTGTCCAGCCACGAGTCGTTGTCGCATTCTTCACCAACTTGGTACCGCCGACCGCCGTCACATACTGCGATGCCGCCGGATACTGGGGGCCATAGCCGCTATCGCCACTGCTGGCGGTAATGGCGATTCCAGGATGGTTGTAATGCAATTCGTAGGTTGCTTCGCTCGAAAACTCGAGCGCACCGTAACTGTTTGAGATCGCATTGGCCTTAAACGTGCTGGTGCCGACTGACCAACTGAAGGTCGCGGCTTGGTCAACCGCAACGCCGAGGTCAGTGAATGCTGACGAGTTCGCTTCAACGAGCAAGATATGGCAATTCGGACAAATGGCAGAGACCATATCGAGATCTAATGAAGTTTCTTGGGCCCAACTGACGTTTCCGGTCGGATAGGTGGTGGTCCCTGTTTGGCTGATTTTCCTGAAACATCCGTTGGCCGTAGTGCACGGTGGCAACCCAAGTCGGGTGCGATAGACCGCAAGGTCAGCCTCTGCGCTGGGGTTGTCATACGCGTCGACGATGGCGATGGTTTGTCCAACTCCCGCGGTTGCCGACGGCAGCGCGTACGCGGCCTGCAGATCGCAAGGCCCGAGTGCCGAGTTCGGCGTCGTGCACGGGTCCGGGATGGTGGTGGTCGTCACCGCTTTGGTGGTGGTGGTGGTTGGTGCTTTGGTAGTGGTGGTGGTTGGTGCTTTGGTGGTGGTTGGTGCTTTGGTGGTGGTGGTGGTTGGTGCTTTGGTGGTGGTGGTGGTTGGTGCTTTGGTGGTGGTTGGTGCTTTGGTGGTAGCGGTCGACTTTACGGTCGTGGTGGTGGCCAGTGGATTGACTGGAGCCCAAATTTGGGCGTTGCACTG